>Ga0126335_1000904_pt1 | contig 15529 bp, 10 predicted proteins | sample OlaspJWI45metaG_FD_108409 | JGI IMG/M metagenome (GOLD analysis project Ga0126335, IMG submission 108409) | Marine gutless worms symbiont microbial communities from Oahu, Hawaii - Olavius sp. 1 OAHU.JWI-45 metaG | ecosystem: Host-associated > Annelida > Digestive system > Unclassified | place... | reverse complement strand
TGTTGGTGACAGATAAAGCTATGGGAGGCGTGGCTAGGGTTAGGAAGTGTGGCTCACCTGTCAATCAAATGTAGACGTCCTGGGGGGTTAGGGGTCATTCGGTGCAAACCCATCAATCAAAGGGTTCAGCGTCCCTAATTACATTCTACTATCATTTGATGCAGCTTAAAATTGCCAAATCACTTTTGCCTTTTGTTGCACGTGCACTTGCACTTTCATTGTTATTTAGGACTAGTGTGTTTTGCGTAATCTGTATCTTTGTCACTTATAATGTGTGTCAAATAAATTTTTGTTGGAAAAGCACATTTACGGAAAGTTTAGAGTTTCGAGCATATTTTTGCGACATCTTAAATTTGCACACAGGTAGGCCTACAACTAATGTGAGAGAACGTCTTGGAGATATAGGATAACGGAAGATAAACAAAAGTCGTGCTGCGTTCACCCACTTCGCTTGCCTCTAAACCGGTTCGTTCACTATGATCTTCTTACTGTCGAATCGGTAAAGCTTGTATATCTCCGGACCAGGGGAGCTACATGTACTTCGTCTCTTCGTTGGGTGTCCGGCGCTACGAAGCTTCTAATGCATTTTCCAGCGCAGCGTGTGTGGAGACGACGCGGAGGCAGCGTCTGCAATTCTGCGTCGCCAACGATAGGCAGCGCGTTGTTGGGCGAACGATGCGTGATGCAGCAGACTTGAGCGGCAATGTCTTTCTCAATGTCACAGTTGGACATGGGTCACTTTTCTTTGACCGACCCGACCCGACCCACCGCAGAATTAAAAAATAATGTTTTGAAATCGCGTGGATCTTCGTTACATATATTCAAATCCATCCAAACAATACGAAAACTCAAGACATTGTTCATTGTAGTTGTTTAGGCCTAATGTTTAATCCGACGCTCGACTACAACAAGTAGGCCTAATTAAATAATGCCGCACGAGAAAGCATAAAACGATGGATGTCAAAAACTCAGCAACTTTGTTCGTGGGGCCTGTCGAGCGAGAGAGTCGGAATGAGACAAGGCTTCATCTGGTATCCGTTATTCGGTTCCTATATTCGTTCCCTGGGTTTGACTTATTCGCTCTTCGCTATGTAAGTTCGTTCTTCGTTTCGTCTCAAGAGCCTGGAATGGGATTCGCTATCCTAGTGACCTTCGTTTCCTAATGATTTGTAGGGACCCTCCCTATTAGTTTTGAATAGTTATATTTATTTGTCCGACCACTTGTGCGTCGGTATCCCACGAATATATGACATTAAAACGAAGCTATGTGAGATGGCAAAATGTTGTCACTGTATGTGACAATGCCAAGTGTACTTTCCGTCACGATGGTTGTCTTGCAGCAAGTCACTGGTGTCCATGTTGCGTGCGTGAAGGGCCTATGCCATGTTAATCTGTGTGTTTAATGCTCTTTTTTCCTTTTCTTTGTCGTATAGGTTTTTAAACAGCTTTGTCTATCAAATATGTGTCTGTTTCCTGTGTTTGTCTTATGGGCCATGCCGCCTGCTTAAAATAAAAGATTGATTAATTGATACGAAACGGATAAGTCGGCGATATATCGCGATTATTTGGAGATGATATTGACCCAGTTCTAGTACTCTACTCGGTAGCGTGGTTTAATATTCTATGATGATGGTTTTTGTTCGTTGTTTGTTAATGTGTAAATTTATAGAGATTAAAATCCTAACATCTGAATAAGTGTGCATTTCAGTGAGAAAATAAGTTATTGTTTTTATTTTTGCCTAGAGAATCCGTGTTGGCGCTCCTGGAGTTTTACTTCACGACCTCACGTATACGGTGTGACTGAAATATGCCGGGACGCCGGGACAGTTAAGTACCGAGCTCTGTATTGAGACCGTCGTCTGTCAAGGTTATCAGATAACGGCGGACAGCAGACATTCAGGCACTGGCCAATTGGCCATATACACTAATGAGGGCGATGGTAAAATGCGGGGGAATCCGCAACGGGTAATTTGCTTTTCTTCAGAATGAAGGGTAAAATGCGGAAAATTTGTAGAGGGTAATTTGCGGGATTTTTTGCTCAAATTTGTGCAGAATTAAGGGTGAATTGCAGAATGCACCAATCCAAACATTGGCGCTCTTGCATTTTCACTACCTCACTTGGAAATCCTGTTCCAAACCACTCCATACTTAACATATGCAACTGTCTCAACAACATAACGATGTTGAATCGAAAAAAATGCAAATAACAGCTTCCAACAGCGAAAAATTACGAATTTGTACGAAGTAAACAGGAAGCTATGACCGAATAGCAAATAACGCACTGCCTGTAGAGGTGTTTGATCTACTCAGTTCTTGAATTCGAATACGTTGCTTACTTTAAAAAATCCTTGCAGAATTCCGAAATACGTCATTCTACGTGTGAAACCCTAACCCTGACCCTAATCCTAACCATGATCCTGACCCTAACTGTGATCCTAATCCTAACCCTATTGTTCTTATTTTTGCATAACTCTGATCCTGATCATGACCCTAACCCTAACCCATCCATAACCTTTATAGCCTGGCATTATGTCCTAAGTCAAAATTACTATTATTCGATTCCGTACGATTATTTGCAGCATCGCGAATGAGTAACAGAGCCATCACGTGATTCATATTCATTGCATTGCTCGGTGTTGTTGATTGCCAGGTTTGATGGTGCACAGTCGCAATTTTTCAGCATTATATGTTTTTCTTTGCATTTTTTTGATTATAGTGTAGTATAGTAAGTTTGGAGTGGTTTAGAATAGGATTTCCAGGTGAGGTAGTGAAAATGCAAGAGTGCCCAAAAATTGAACACCATTTGTGTTGCTTGCTATTATTTTTACTTTTCAGCTTGTTCATTGTACGTATTTGTATGCATAGATACAAACAGGCCTAAACGTTGTGGTGCGATATTACTGCGATGCGATATTACTCAACCGAGTTGGCACCTATCTGGAAGAAGAAGATAAACTGAAGCAAAAATGAGTTTTATGTCATTTCATCAAGAAATTCTGCAAATAACCCGTTGCCAATCCGCATTTTGCATTTTAACACCGCCCTACTAATGAGGCAATAATCACTACCACACTGCCACACAATATACATATGCCTGATGCCATGGGTATCATGCAAATTTGTTGACCAGAAGTCGTCAAATGCTGCCCAAGGACCGAAGGCTCGAGGGAAACATTTGACAACTAGGGGTCATGTTATTTTATATTTAAGATGCAACTTTCTGAAAATAAATGAACCAAAAATATCAATATTATGTTTGGCGTATATCTCTGTAAGACACATAAAGACAGCGTCATAGGCTGGTGTTTTCCTGTCTCCATTGAGCCGAGGATTATCAATCATCAACCAAGAGGTGAGAGGTCGGTCCACAGTCAACGAGGACAGTTTTCATTCTGCACTGCTTGAGTCAGAGCTGTGTTCAGCCAAGCACCAAGCAACCACTGCTGAAGACTAGTTTGAACTTTACTAGTTACTACAGTGTGCTGACAATGATAGCATGTGTGTGACTAACGAATACTGGTCAATATTGGCAGCAAAATATTGACTAGTTAGCCGATCAATATTAGCTTTTTACTCCCAGCGTGTGATGTGCATTTTGATCATTCATGATCATGCATTTCAGGTTGTGATATAACAATAGCAGCCCATGAAGCAGCTGTATATATATGTATGTATATATAATGTATATGTAATATATATATCATATATAACGAGTTTGTGTCGTTTCATCAAGAAATTCTGCAAATAACCCGTTGCCAGTCCGCATTTTGCATTTTAACACCGCCCTACTAATGAGGCAATAATCACTACCACACTGCGACACAATATACATATGCCTGATGCCATGGGCATATATATATATATAATAATAATAATAAACAGATTTGTATAGCGCCATAAGGTCGTAACTTAATATATGTATATACTACACTTAATACTACACCGAGAAAGCACATAACAGGTGAATGAGATCAAGCACTACTCCGTGTAGTCTATTTAACTTAGAATTTTTGTACTGCATCGTTAGTTTTTTGCTGTGGATCGTTTATAATCTGCTGACAAGTATATGTTCAAGTGAAAATGAAGTTTAATGCATATTAGCATTTCAGTGCAAAGGGCACATAAATAAATTTCCATGTTACCATGGAGGCTGACTTAATGCTTTTCTATTGTGCTAGCACTGGTTGCAGCAGCATCCTGGTGTCGTAACATCTCTCCCTAATTCTCTGGAGCTGCAGAGCGTCTCAGTCTCAGTACAGAGCTTGGTCCCATTAGTATGGCACTTAACTGTCCTGGAGTCCCAGCATTTTTTAGTCAGACCACACCTGGAAAGTAGGCTACTGGTCAGGTTTAGGGTTAGGGTCAGCTTTAGACTAAGGTTAGGGTGTGGTAAGTAGCCTACTTTGCATGTGAGGTCGTGAAACTCCACGAGCGCCTCCTTGCTTTATATGTGAAAAGCTAAAATTAAGTACAGTAATTTATGAGGTTTTAACTTTTTTTGGAATGGTATTGTCTAGAGTACAGGAACACATACTGCAATAGCAGACCTCCCGTACCAGAAGGTCTGAAATTACAGTACAGTTGCTGTTCTCTAGACAGAGCATATTAGAATAGCATCCCTAGTTTACAGCAGCTAGCAGACTGCAAGTGGTCATGCACAACTTTTTATGGCTGTGTCTAGAGCATAGGAAGCTGGAGTATGGGAACTATTATAACATTGCTAAGCTTAAACCTATCCCTTACCTATCAACAACTGTGTTCTCTTCATTTGATAATTTAAGTTGGGATTTCCATAACTTACCTAGCAGTGACTTCATATTGTACATAATGAATGGAATTTTTAAATTAACTGATCTTGTTCTTAACAATTGTGTCAGATTTGGCAACTTTATAAGTTTGCAGTGGTAGGTTGCTGAATTCTGGACAGATGACAAAACTCCAGATGTTATTGGAATTTCTCTGATTGTGATGGCTTATATAAATGCATTATATTGTGTTTGAACTGATTGCAGGCACAGGCAAGACTTGGTGATTTCCGTGTCTGGTGTGAAATCATAATGATTGAACATTTTGATTCAACATTTAATTATATCAGTTGTAGCTGACTGTGACTGAAGCTGTATTCCTCTGATGGTTCACTCCACAACTGTGTTGTTGCAGTTATATTATTACGTCAGCATTTCAACGGCAGCTGGCCATCACTGTCATGGAGTGTGTTAGTGGTAATGTGTCCATGAAGCTGTGTGCGGACAACAGCACCTTGCTTGGGCCACATTTACTAGCAATAACCAGTGAAATCGATCACTTAGGTGACCTGCCAGATGTTGGTGCTTTACTTGAGCGATCTGGTATTTTAGACACAGCTGCTGATGGCGGCACCCCAAGCAGTTTGCGGAGTTTTGATATGCCTGATTTTACGGTAGAGGACAATAGTGATGATTTACCGTTTGAAGGAATATTGGATCTTTCAGACCGAACATCTTCGGTTATTCAACAAAATTTGATTCCTTGTGATGGAATGTTTTCTTCCATGCCACAGTCAGTGCCTTTCCTGACACCTTTTCCATTGGAGTCAGCTGTGCAGCAACAGGATTTAGTAATGCTCGGGGAACCGAGTGCATTTTCAAATAATTTTCTGGCAGCACCACATCTTGCAGATAATTGGGGAATTGTTTCAACAGTGTGTGGTCAGCAGATGGTTGTAAAACAGGATGGTAGTCCAAAATTTGTCAGTCTCATTTTGTCTGGAACTGATGACAACCAGAAGCAGCCAGTTTCACGCAGTAGCTATGAAAAGAACAAATCTGGGGACAGTTCTGCATCACAATTCCTGAACAATAAAGAAGCACCAGAGTACCAGCGTGTTATGGACATATTGACAGAATATAGAGTACAGGTCGCCGAGAAAAGTGCTGAAGCTTTGATGCCTTGTAAACGACGCAAGAGTCGACCACTTGTTGACGTTGTTGATGTTGCCAGATCTGTCATTAGCACAAGTGAAAACCAGACCGGTGCTGTGGCGTCCATGTGTTCCAATCCTGCTGCATCACAGATGGTTGAACAACCTGGGGATTTGTCTAGTTTGGATTCTGTTGCCAGCAGTAGTTCAGAACTACAGAATACTGCAGGCGTTATCCTTACAGATTATATTCTCAGCCAACAACTGGTGAATGGCTGTGCCTTGGATGCACAGACAACACTTTCTCAGGGTCTGTCATGTGATAAGGCTGAGTTCAGACACAATAAGACGGCATTGACAGCTTCCAGTAATATGTCTTCTGGAGCAGACAGTGAAGCTGATACATTGTGTGTGAGGTTTGTGAAGAGATGTGAAAAACGACTTGAAATGGTACCAGAATGTCAGTGCCATGATGCTGGTGAGTTCATGTCATGTTCAGGAAATAACTGCCACCACAGTATTCAGGAGACTACTTAAAACTGTTTTGTTTCTAAGAGTGTTTATAGATTAGATTGATTGGTTCTTAGATTTGCCTCATTGTAAGTGAATATATTATTATTATTAAGTACATGTAGTTACTGTAGTAATCATGTATCTGTGTTGTGTAAGGGTCATATGATGAGAGCAAAGATGGTCCATACTACACCCAACTGGGTGCAGCAGCAACTGTTGATGGTGTGCGACATTTGATGGAAACGCGGTCAGTATGGTGATTCAATGTATTTTTGTGTAGGCCTATATCTACTTTTATTTTAGCGTTAGGTTATTATCATGAGTTACACTTGTCAGCGTTATAATAAATGAAGATGTAGTGATGATGACTGTGACATTATGGAATTATCTACACTATATGTGAAATTGTGTGACAACCATTAACTTTCATTCAGAATTTTTGAGGAATTTTTCATTCTTCATTACGACAGGTGCAGTTTAATATGAGGAATGAGGATGATGCCCATATTTTTATGTAGAGGTTTCAGCAATTTCAAATGTATCCATTTGGATAAAAACAAAATGAATTGAAAGAGATTGTCTCATGACAGCAGCGATCTGCTAATACTCCTTAAAGATGAAGTGCAATGTTTTTTGGTTGTTAAAGTAAACTGTCTGTCTTTAACTATAATCCAACCCATTCGAATATTGAGGAAGATGAAAAAATGAACAAATTTTGTTATAAAAGCATCTGAAAGTGTGCTTTCGAAGATTTGTTTGCGTTATGTAAGTGATGAGGTCATACCGAGAAAACAGCCAAAACATTCTTGTCTGTTGACTGTATAGCTGTATTAATCATAGTTAAAGGTGAGTATTAGTATTTATAATTAAAATTAATATTCATAATGTCAAGCGTTGAACCACGGCAGCTGCAAACATACATGTAAACAAAACGAGCACATCTTGATATAACGTCACAGTTGACAGGAAATTGCCCAAGCATAACTATACTAGAAACACCATTGAACTTCTACTTTTCAGCATTTTGCAGTGTAATTTATTAAAATTCATTACACAGACGTATTTATATTGCAGTAAGCAGCTAGAAACTACTTCACATCAATTTTGTGATTACACCTTTGCGTATCATTTTTAAATCGTAAAGTGTTGTGGCCTGGCAGGTGACAGCTGTGCCGATGATCTTAGTGCTTTGCGCATTGCTTGTTTAGGAATGTCTCGCTGTGGCACTTGTTTCATGTGTTTGTACGTGCTTGTTCGGTATGCAGGCTGGGTATTCACGGAGATGCTCTACGCATAGAGAAACTGGTTTATGTTGGTAAGGAATGCAAAAGTCCACTTGGCTGTCCTATTGCAAAGTGGGTGAGTGATCACCAGTCTACAGTTCCACCAATTTCAGCTGTAAACTGTCTCATTTTAGCTCAACCAATGCTCAAAGTAAATGTTATCCTATATATTGTCACTAGGCTGCCTGTTTGTCTGTTAACAAGCCCAGTGTCACTAATTAACTGTTGGATGCAGAAACTGACACAGACTTATGGATATGCTGATGACAAACCAAAACTAGCTCACGCTTGCCTGCTTCACCGTGGCCAGTCATTCTGCTTCCATGCATTGGTGTTTGCATCAGTGCCAGCTGAGCTTCACTGCCCATCGGTTGCTTGTTAACACTGTGCTGCTGACTGAAGACTTTCCTTTGTTAGTTTGCCTACAAGCCAGAACTTGCTTTCTGAAAGTGTAAACATATGAAACTGCTTAGCACCCCGCAGTATCTGCCTTATAATGATACTGGGCAGACTGTTTAGTGTTTACTCACCATTATGGTGCCTAGGCCAGATTAGCCTTTTATCCTTCTGGGGTTGGTAAATGAGGAGCAGCTTTGGCTGGGAAGGCAAAGGCAGGTATCGTTTATTGCATCCGTGTGTACAAATGTCAGAATTGGTTAAACAAGATGCCTTGACAACATGTGCTATACCTGAGTACTTCTTGGGTAAGGTTTCCTCATGAAGATTAGGTATATCAAGTGTTACTCTGGGCTTCCCCATCTTCCCATCTTAAGTCCTACTCGTACTCACTGGATCCTGCACCTCTTTACCTCAGTGAGGACTGTTGGGACTACGTGGTGAGTGGGGAGCATGGTTGCCGAATTTCTTTATCTTAACATGTCTTCTCTTACACATACAAAATTACAGTGACGACATTCAGACCACAAAAAAGATAAGTCACAGTCACGCCATAACAGAACTGAAGACCCTTGCTGACTGCCCCATCACAGTCACACCACACAAATACATGACATGAACACATGTAAATGTGTTATCAGGTGCAAAGATCTCATTGAGTGTGATAGGGGTGAAACCCTTGAAGGGTTAAATTAGCAAGGAGTCATAGACATCTTCAACATAACCAACATAGACAACAACTCTGGTAACTGATGTAATACAGATACATTTATCATAACTTTTCACCAAACTACTCTACCCAAACACCTGAAACTTGGTTTCCTTTGTGTACCTGTTTCAACCTACATTCAAAGTCCTCTCTGCTTCAGCATTATGGTCATGGCAAAAGTAATTCTTGCAGAAGGGCTACCTGTGCCAAGTGCAGACAAAATGACCACAGCATCGATCAATGCACCAGTGAAATGAAATGTATCAATTGCTCTGGTCCTATAGTAAGGACTGCTTTACGTGGTTACTGAAGAAAAAAGTTCAACAAATCAAAGCAGTGAAGCCAGAAAAATTGCTGTTGTGCAGAGTGAGGGCAGAACTGCCCAAGGTCACCGCACTGCAGCCGCTGTGGTGGCTTCCAGACATGGTTCGTCATGCCCAGCTGTTTGCTTTATTGCAGTCCAAACTTAGCTAACTTGGCCCATAGGACAAGAAACTTTGACATCTCTTCCAAACACACCAAACTGCCTCTATTCAGACATGTCAAGCATCTTCAGCATCTGCCCAAACTACTCATCAATTACCATGAAGTCGTGGTGGTGGCACAGCAGGAGGTGGCTCTGCCAGAAAGAGCCGGTTGCCCAGCCAACAGACTGCTCTAGCATCCACCACTGGTAAGACATTTACCAGACCACAGCCCAAGTCGCTCCACCTACCCCAACAGAATAAACGTCCGACTCTGTTGCGCCGCGCCGCCCAAGTCTGACAGCAGACACAACAGATACCGGGTATTAGGGGACGAGGCCGATATGTCTTCAGAGTTGGACTATCGGAACCCATCTGACAACACCTAATGGCAAATATTATTCAATGGAATATCCGTGCCATTCAAGCCAATAGAGAGGAACCTCAAATATTGTCTTCTTTAAATCCAGAAATTATCTCTATGAGAAACTAACATAAAATCAAATAGTAACGTTGGCTTTCGCAACTATTCTACCTATCATTGTCCGGGTGTAAAGAACAACGGTATATTCCATGGTGGCATCTTTGTTAATAAAAAACGACACGCGCACAGGTACATAAAGCAGGGTCAGGTGCACGCAGGCAAGGAAGGCCACGCACGGCCTGGATGGACAACATCAAGACATGGACAGGACTCTCCGTGGAAGAGTCAGTCAGAATGGAGAAAGTACGTCCATGGTGTGGCCAACCCTCGGATCAAGGACGGCTAATAACAGGGGCCCGATTTTCAAAACTTCTTAAGATTTTCGTAAGATCTTCCTAACTTTTTCATAAGTTTTTCGTAAGAAGTTTTGAAAACCAGCATTTTCCTAAGATTTTCGTAAGATTTTCCTAAGAAGTTTTGAAAATCGGGCCCCAGAACTGTATGTGGAAGCTCCAGAAAGCAGACTGGGATGCATTATCTTACAGAGCTACTTCTGAGCTAAATACCGACTGCATACTTAATGCAGCTGACCCAGTCAGTTACATCATTGACATCTTTATTGGCGTAGCAAACAGCACCATCCCTAAAAGCAAATCCAGGCTTGTTAAAAATAATACCATTTGGTTTGATGATGATTGCAAGGAAGCCGTTAAATGCCACAGAAAAGCACACAAAAATGTAAACATTCATCTGATACCTGCAAACAGAAAACTACAAAATCATTGGGCTAAAGCCTGATGTACTATAAAAGCCAAGAAAAGAGAATCATTGCACACATATGCCTCTCACATTAGAATATCTATAAAGAAGGTCTGGGCCATGGTACACAATATCGGGAAAACATTTGAAGGTAAAAATATGCCACCTCTGTTCTAACATCGGTGAAATTACCAATATCCCTGATACCGCTAACTCCTTAGCCCAGACCTTTTTTAATAACACCTCTACAAACCAATATACTTCAAAATATCATCATTTCGGCATCAAGCCGAAAGTCGTCCAGTATCCTTTAAGTAAAACAATCTGGAAATGTATAACAGACTCTTTTCTATGAGTGAATTAATGTATGCAATATCTAAATCACATGACTCGGCTGTTGGCAAGCTGGAGTTCCTCTACTATCATGCCAGTCTTAAAACCTGTTAAGGACGAAACGGATCCTGGCTGCTATCGACTGCTTGCTCTTGCGATCTGCATCTGCAAAATCATGGAGCATGTGATTAATGACTGCCTGGTCTGTTATTTAGAAAAGCACAAACTTCTCACTCCCATTCAGTGAGGTTTCAGAAAGCAACAGTACAACATATCACCTTGTTTGTATGGAAACATTTGTTCGAGAGGCTTTTATCCAACAGCAACATGCTGTTGCTTTTTTCTTTGGTCTTGAAAAAGCCTACGATACAACATGGAAATATGGAATCATAAAAGACCTACACTGTGCAGGTTTACGAGGCAGACTGCCCACTTTTATCGAAGGATTTCCTAAAAACAGACAATTTCAGGTTACAATGGAGTAGACTGAAATCTATCGGTCATGTAGCCAGGATAACAGTATTCTGTCAGTAACATTTTTTGGCATAAAAATTACCTCTGTTGTTACAATTATCTCTTTTGGTGTCGAATGCTCTCATTGTGTGGACGATTTCCTGATCTGTTATCGCTCTAAATACATCAACATCATTCAAAGACACATCCTGCAGTGTCTCAATAAACTGTCTGATTGGGCTGACACCAACGGTTTTAAATTCTTTCCATCCAAAACTGTATGTGTACATTTCTGTCGGCTTCACAAGCTTCACCAGGATCTTATCCTCACTCTCAATCGGGCATCCATATCTGTCGTGGAAGAAACCAAATTTCTAGGAGTCATATTTGATCGCAAACCCTTTCTTACCTCACATGCGGCGTTTGAAAGAAAAATGCACTAAAGCACTGAACCTTCTGTGGGTCATTGGCCACATTACATGGGGAGCAGACAAGCAGACTCTTACTCACCTCTACAGATCTCTCATCAGATCAAAGTTAGATTATGGGTGTGTCGTTTATGGTTCTGATCCAGCTTCCTGCTTACGCATGCTGGACCCAATCCAGAATCAGGCACTGTGTTTATGCCTTGGTACATATTGAACATCCCCATCTTGTAGTTTATTTGTTTTAGCCACCGAACCTCCTGTCTACTCTACATACTTCGGAAGAGACTATACAGTATTCTCTACAGCTGTCGTCAGCTAGTCATAACCCAGCATGTAGTCCAGACTTTGCTTGCAAGTTCAAGTCTACTTTTGAACATAAACCTAACCAGATCCCTCTGGTAGGTATACGGGTCCACCCGGATCTGCATGCTGGTGGATTTCGGTGTAGGCTTTCATCTCTGCCACTCCACTTTGGCTTTGCCGTCACCCACATATCAATTTTGACTTACACTGTTTTCACAATGAAGGCATATCCTCTGAGATATTCAGAAGCAAGTATCACGAGCTAATTGTCCACTACTATAGCTTCAATAAGATTTACACTGATGGTTTTAAAATTAATGACCGTTTGGTATTGGCGGTGGTTTCTAAGGACTGTGTCAGCATTTTTAGAGCAGAACTGTATGCAGTCTCTATTGCTGTGGGTGTTATTCATCACAGCAAAGACTCTAAAGTTTATTATTTTTTTCAGACTCGCTCTCGAGAGCTCGAATTCACGCTCGAGCTGGATCTGGTGCAAAAAATCATCAAGGATTGCACACAGCTTGTAAACGGGGTAAAACAATAGAACTCTGTTGGATCCCCAGTCATGTAAACATTTCTGGCAATGGGAGAGCTGACACAACAGCCAAGGCTGCTCTTTGCTCCCCTGTTACAAGCATCAAATCTCCGACTACTGATCTTATACTTCAAGTCTCGAAATTCTGCCTGGAAGATGGCGGGACATCTGGGCCTGCTGTACATATAACAGTCTTCACGTAATTTACCCAGTAGTTGGCAAGCCCAGCCATGCTACTCTATGCTCACGCCGTGAAGCTGTAATCATTAATAGACTGAACATTGGTCACTCCCGCTTGACGCATTCTTATTTACTCCTCGGTGAAGACCAACCAACATGGACTTCTTGTGATGTTCCACTCACTGTGAAGCACATACTTGTGGATTGTCCTAACCTTCAGGACATCCGCCAGAAACACTTACTGGCTCTTCTTTGAAGTACACTTTTGAAAATGTCGACAATTAAAGCACGATTGATTTTATTAAAGATACTCGTTTTTATCACCAAATGTAGCATTTGTAATCCATATGTTACTCTGGTTCTACCAGTCTTATCTTTGATGTTAATCATTTTTTCCTAGATTTACACTTTTTTCAGCAGACTTGTTATTTGTTACTCGTGTTTTATTTTAGCTGCAAAGCTTTGATTTTGTCTTCACTTTTTGGGGGAGGGAATGGAGTAGTGGTAGAGCATTTGACTTGGGATGGAAAGGTCCCGGGTTCGATCCCCGGGTGGTGCCAAATATGAATGCATGTTTGTAAATATTTACCACTATTAAGTTGTGTCTCATCATTATGTTATGTTAAGGTTAGTTTGTTGTTTCCGTTTGTACAATTGTTAATTTACGGCATTGAGTAAGCCTGGTGTACTGTCTGGCAGCAAGTATGTTACTGTTCTAAACTGTGTATGTTATGTTATGTTCATATTATGATTTGTGTTATATTGTATTATATGTACTGTCCTGTGTGACAGATGTTAGGCCTGTTGTCTGATTGTCCTTTGCAGCGTTCTTTCTGCAATTGTAATTAAGACATTGTTATTATTATTATTATTTTTGTTAAGTATAAAAATTGTTTTTGCATCATTGTACGGCACTGAATAGCCTAATATGTGCTGATGTGCTGTTAAGTAACTACTTTCTCACTCAATCACTAGACAGTCAGTGAATGCATTCAGTTGTGTGAGTGTAGATTCTGCGACGTTCTGGTCCGGCTGAGAAGGCACTCTGCCTAGTCCGTCAGCGGCAAGGCCATGTCTGTGACACAGCAGTACTAGTAATAGGTGTGATTGTGTGGGATGGACTGGAGGTGAGTGATGCCAACACGTGCTATGATTACCTTGCTGACGCGTTGCCGAGTGAAGGCTTACAGACTGAACAACGATGTCACCTCCATCAACAGTGAGTGCAATAACAATTTGACAGTTGTAGGTATTAATAATAATGACTTGTTTTATAATAATAAATCATTACTAAGGGGCCAAAGTAATTTGGCAAAGGCTGCATCGAATGCACCACAAACAGTGCATGTGTTGGACTCTATAGCTATATCCGTTCTTAAGATGTGTAGGGGATCACAGAAGTTTTTAGTCACATGACCCAGATGCAGATCCAAATATGATTTACTTTTGCATAATTTTTGTTAAAACCCCCGCCCCTCTATATGCATGAAAAATTTCAAGTCTCTAGCTTCAGGCATTTCGGACAATATGAGGGAGCGGTCCCAAAATTCAGAATTAGGTCACGTGACCCGGCCCCGACCCCTATGACCTACTTTTGCGTAGTTTTTGTTAGGGCCCTAACCCTCTATGTGCATGCAAAATTTCAAGTCTTTAGCTTCAGCCTTTCCGAAGATGGGAGGGGGTCTGAAAATTTGAAACTGGGCCCCTTCACTCTCTGTGTGGGGGATCAGAACCCCTGTCTAACACAATGTTCCATAGTCTCCCTGGACTGTTTACCCCAAACAGCATCTTGACTTGTTTGGCCGTTTTTGCACAATGAAGTCCAGTTTAGCCTCGTGACAGACAGACGCTATAATCATCGGTAGCAGTGGGCTGCATGTCATGTATTTGATGCAGCTTAATAATTACAGTAATGTACAAGAATACTACAATACTATGCATGAATTTATTGGCACTATTGTGGTCATTTTACGTACTGAATGGCTGAATATATGTGAAATCAAAACATCAAAAATAGAATGAAATTTTGAGTTTGTGTGAATGTGAAATAAAAATGCTCTAAGGTGCAGCACTAGTGTTACTGTAGACTGCAGACAGATATGCAGCAAGTAGGCCTAAATAACTGCAGAACATACATTTCAGAATTCTACCGTTGGAAAACAATGTTATGTCAAATACTGGATGAATTAGGTTGACCTGCTAGAGTTGCAGATACTGTTACAACATTGCATAATCTCAGCATTGAAGTAAATAAGTAATGTTAGTCACTTTTATGTTTATAATTTCTTAGTTTTGCTTAAGTTCATCATGTTTATCTTTAATTTAAAGATTTTTTTTGTAAATCACACAATAATGTGCTGATGTGCCATTAAGAAACTATGCACTGTACCACTCTACACTTGTAAATCGCATACTTATCCTAAGTTTTGTCTGTGTCGAAGGTAAGTTTTCGTAACTTTATCCTCTGTTCATTTTAAAAAAATTTTAATCTTCAAACCCTTGAAGTTTGTGACTGTTAATATCATTATTTGGCTGAATTGAAAGCACGAGATGCAGACTGTTGTTACCGATGTTTGCGGTGTCTGTCCGTCTGTCTGTCAGTGCTTTGACGCTGTTGGTTGGGCGGCAGGAAGGGCATCCGGCCTGTAAAAAACCTGGGGGTGTTGTGGGGGTGGGGGCGCCATTAGTCCGGATGGGGTTGCGCCTACCTGAACTGTCGGTACCACTGCCTCCATTATCTTTCCCTGCTCCATAAAAATCCAGAAGACAGGAGGTGGGGAAACCCAGCCTGAACGCAGCACAGCCCTGTGCTAAGGCAGAAGGCAGAGTGTTTCTTCTGGTACCGGCCTA
>Ga0126335_1000903_pt1 | contig 15544 bp, 8 predicted proteins | sample OlaspJWI45metaG_FD_108409 | JGI IMG/M metagenome (GOLD analysis project Ga0126335, IMG submission 108409) | Marine gutless worms symbiont microbial communities from Oahu, Hawaii - Olavius sp. 1 OAHU.JWI-45 metaG | ecosystem: Host-associated > Annelida > Digestive system > Unclassified | place... | reverse complement strand
CCCTAGGCGACGTCTGCTTGCTGCTGCTGCGTAGGACTTTTAACTAATCCTGTCAGTAGGCACAGTGGTTTGGTTGGTATAAGAAAATTGATGCTTTTAAGCAATTAATTAGTGAATTAATACAATTTTAGGTGCGGGGCAGGATCCTACATAACGATGAACAGATGAAAACGGTGAAGTGCAGAAGATAAAAACAAGGCCGGCAGGCATTTACATCAGCTGGACTGAGTTGAGCTGAGCTTTGAAGCTGTCTGGCAGCAGTTGGCAAACGTCGACCGGTAAAGTATTCCACAGGCAAATTGCAGTAGGAAAGAAGGTATGGCTGTATATGTTTGTATTGCACTGGATCTGTCTGTATCAGGTTTCGGACCCTCTGGTGTGGGCTGTTGCCGGATGGAGGTAAGCTGAAGCAGGAATGGCCACCAGACAACTGCGAATGCGACACAGCATAAGGACTCTGTTAAAGCGCTGAAGTATGGCACGCATTTTCGGGATCTAACAGTCTTACTTGCACAGTGCACACCCACGCGTTTATCTGCAATGGTATAAACCAATATGCATTTGCATTGCTTTCCCAGCCGAAGTTTCAAGCTGCTGCTCATTTTGCCGACCTAGAGAGATGGAAGACTTAGTAAGCCAGTTACATACTTAGATGACTTGTAAAGTAAACATGTTTAAAACGTTCAGCCACATCAGTACTAATTGGGCCTGACGTTGATTGGGTTGGTTGATGTGAATCAGACCAACGATCGAATTTAACCACCACGCCACGCTGCCAACAGTGTTTTTTCTATGATTCTACCACGTGACTCACGGTAAGATTTCTAAGTCGTAACGTCACAAACTGGTGATTAATAACTAAAAATTTTCGATTTACTGTATATTGCCATACAGGCTACATGTAACTTGCAAGCTTACTTAAGCCAACTAATTTACTTGCAACATAGCTAAATTAGAACGAAGTAACCATACAAATTTAACCACGTTATAGTTTAAACATTTCACCACTTTCGAAATCGTTGAGTACTCTAGTACTCTGTAAGATATTTGATCGAATATTCGATAATCGAGTACTCGAATAGCAAACTCTTCCATCGCTGCCGTCGCGGCTCAGCCCTCAGCGCAATTCAGCAGCTGGAACTCGGCATCCCATGCGACTCGACGAGGTCACGTGACATTATTTAGTGAATATGGTGGCGTAGGAAAATAGCTTGAATTGAATTACAAATTCGTTGTGAGGCCGTGCGCGCGAGCGTCGATCTGCACGGACTGCTCGACGGTAGTGTCAAACGTTTGTATACGGTTTAAGATGTCGAGTAGACCACAGCGCAGCAGGATCGTGCCGGCTAAGTATGCGGCTTTGTCGTCGAGCGTCGGAAAATCGAATGGAGTCGGATCGAAGCGATCGGCGAGCGCCGCCGTGCTTGATCCCGGCACCGAGTCCCGATGTAGTACCCCTGCCAGTACGACGTCGTCTGCTGGAGGCAGTTCGGAGCGCCCTTCGGCTGCAGACAGTGTAAAGTCCACACCATCGTGCCCTCCTCCTTCAAAGTCTCCTAAGGTAGATTACGACGAGGACGACTGCGAACTGGGCATGGAAGCCGTCGATGAAACGCAATCGAACGTCGACAGCAATGACGACGACGATTTGGACGAACGAGAACGTGATAATTCAGATGATGATCTTGACGGGTCCCTGGCGGACGAGAGTGCCTCGGTCGCGTGGAGCGAAGCTACAGATAGCGTCACCGGGGGCACAAAACTGGATTCTGTCAAGCTGTTTCCACGACGTCCGAAAAGTCCCGAATACGTGGTCGATGACTCAGAGGTGCCTACGCTTGTTCTTCCTGAGTCGTCTACCGATTTGCTGTTGGATAGCAGCGACCTGATGTCCGCGTTGCAAGTTTACGAAGTGCTGCGGAGATTTCGGTCCATCGTTCGGCTGTCATCATTCCGATTTGAGGACTTCTGTGCTGCATTGACTGCCAGTTCCGGTGACGACCAGTCAAACCTTATTGTCGACATACATGTTGCACTAATCCGTGCACTGCTGCGCGAAGACGATGGAAACAACACGACGTTCGGTCCACAGGACACAAAAGACAGCATTGCGGTTGCCATGCATTTTGTGGATGCAGTGACATGGTACGAGTGCATACGAGCGTATTTAGACAGTGACCCGGATTCTGTAGAATTTAGGTCAGCACTGCCGCTGCTTTGTCGGACTTCCTATGCATCAGTGACTGTTGCGGAACGATTGCTGCTGCTTCGGACACTAACTGATTTATTTTTGGCTACGAACAGGGTCCGAGAAGAGTTGACCAGTGAAGGCAATATTCAGTATGATGACCACTGTCGTGCATGCCATAGGTGAGCCTATAGATTTATTCTTTGGTCACTCACAAGCATGGTGTGATGTTTATTTGCCTTATGCACAATCTTCTGTAATACACACTGTTTGATGTAGCTGCAGACAGTGCAATATGCATTATATGTCGGTTGTGAAAGCCTGAAAGGTGTGATTTCGTGATGTTATGCTCATTGTTTTTCCTGATCGCTTCTGCAATTTGGTTCCCTAATGAAGAGGTGCTACATTAAGTTACTCAGTGCTTTTTGAACTGTCAGTTTGGTTAAAAAATTGTAAGGGAATCCAGTGTGCCAAAAATACCTTGCATATGGTCCGTGTCATAAGCCAAAGAAGTCTGCAGGGACGTCAGAACCGGGGGAGGAGGGCACAGGGACATGTCCCCCCATGTATGGGCAAGGAGGATAAACCATGTATTTGTACCCCCAGGCTCCAGTATACAGCCACACACACAAAACACAGAGAGCGATGCGTGCGAGGCTGAAGATGCACAGTTTGTACATTGATGTTTGCATTACGAATCGAGGTGGTATATCGTGTAACAAGGGGCCAGATTCGCAAACGATTTTATGACGTCCAGCAATTTTTGTCGTATGACAAGCGTATGACAGAATCGCTAATTCTCAGAACATTTACGATAATCTTATGACCTATCTTCTGACAAAATGTTATGATCATCTCTTGGATGACAACTGGTGGCGCTGTAATGAACCTATTTACACAAAATACCATGTGGAAAATGCATAATTGCATAGACACTGACGTCATTGCATGAAATATATCCAGCGGTCCAACTATTCACGTTTGGGTCCACTGAAATTGTACATTTGTCAACATCAATTGACGCAGTGTGCACACTGAGGACGTTTCACCCTACCTGCCGGACTGATTGACACAATTATTTTGGCTTCCCTAATTGGTTAATGCTGAATGACTGGGCTCGATTCCATGTGATAGATTAACACTTGCATCTGATTTTATGTTTGCTTACATGATTAATAACTGAATATTGAAGTCGGCTGCCGTTTCCTATCTGCTGATGACCACAGTTGCTATTCTAACTAGTAGTTTCTGGTGGAAAACTCACTGCAAAATCTTATGAGTGCTTACGACAGTTTTTGTGAATTGACCTGTGACATGTCATATGACCATCTTACAGCATCATAACTTGTGTCACAGGATGATCATATGACATACATGTATATTAGGATAGATTTTATGACATCGTTTGTGAATTTGGCCCCGGGTGCATAACTTCTCATATCAGACTCAGAACTGACCTTTACAGCATGTGACATCGCATCGTGGCTGTATCTCAAGACTTTTTGATGAATCCGGGGAAACCGATGATGCTCTACTGAAATTATTTATTGTCATATTTGTATAGGCGTATACATTACAGTAAAATGTAGAGATCATTTAAGCATTTACTGTGAAAGTTGCGTGCATTTTTTGTTCTTTAAATAGCACAATATGGGCAAAGCCAAATTGACCGATGTCTGAGTGCCAAAAAGCTTTCAGCTTCAGTGGGCTTTGCCCCCCTGACCAGGGGCTCTGCGGTCCCCCAGACCCCGGTCATAAGCTCGTGCTAACGCATGTCTCCCTGACTCCGAATTTGTGATGTTAAAACCAGATTTTCTTCACAACCGACTGCCGTTTTGTCAAAACAGGTTTTTTACCGGTTATCGAAATATCATTATTATCGAAAAGTACTATTATTAACGTGTCATAGGCCTAAGCAAAGTATTGGTTTGTATTTAAGCGCCAAACTACATCTGACACTTTTTCGTGTCCTTAAACTAACAGACCTATGGTCACGACTAAAACATGTTTTAAGAAACAATACCATTATTAATTGTTGTTAAACACCATAAAAGTACTAACTTAGAGTAAAAATGAGAGGTAAACAAACAACTGGATTTCGATTGCTGGCGTTGATTTTCAGTAAATAAGTAACAAAATTCGCCACTCATAGAGGAACTATCTCTGTAGTCGTATGAGATTATAATGAACACAAACAAACACTATACAGCACGGTAGCAGAAGCGTAGACAGTACACAAATAGACAGATAAAATCATAAAATGCAAGCAGTGAAGCAGTGTACTTTTTCTTCATTAAACAACTGCCTATATTGCTTCTAAACTGGCATGCTCACGTGGGCTACAACCTACAACAGGACAGGGCAAGAACTTACAAGTTTTTGTTTGATAATTAAAACTCGAACTTGAAGCCTTGAACGAGCTGATACAATAAAGATTACTTACTTGCTTACTTTACGTCATGTGCTTAATGCTTACTTTACCTTGTTATGGCCGTTGCCGTTATAGTTTGTTTACAGTCCAAGACTACCTTCCGACGTCCTTGCCATTGTGTGTGTTATCATCCTAATACAGAGTGGGCCAAATTAAACAGCCCACCCTGTACATCTGTGTGAAAGGAACATAATTTTTGCATGTCAGTATAGAGTAAAGACTATCTGTGATTGATGGCCAAATATTTTGTGTCTGTAAAATGCTGTTGTTGTATGATAGGCTCGGTGACCTGCTGTGTTGTGACACGTGCCCAGCTGTCTACCACCTGGCTTGTCTCGAGACGCCACTAGCTGAGGTTCCCGAGGAAGAATGGCAGTGTACTGTATGCAAACAGCATGAGGTGATTACTCGCTTTGGATGTTGAATCTTCGCTGATGTTGTGAATTGCACCGTGTTTCCCAATCTCACCTTTTTTATTTCGCTGTAGTTTTTACAAACGTTGACCAATTTTCGTAATATTTGGCACACAATATATTGAACTTAAGTTGCAACACAGCAGTTACTTATTTGCACACTTCACCTGCATACTGTTGCTACACTACTTTGGGGAAAATTTGAATGTGAAATATTGTGGTTGCACACACTGATAAATATCAAGTTTTTCTAGACAATTATAGTCCAGCAAAACTCAGGTATTACATTAACCTCCTCTTTCATCCACACAAGCCTAACTGGAGGTCGTAAGCCTGGACCAGTAAACTTTGAGTTTCATGCTCAGTAACTCAATTGTCTGATGCACACACCAGTGTGCTGGCACACTGCCTTGCTGGAAGATATCAGCGTCACAGTAATGGCACAAGTAGACAAAGCATCTCTTGCACCAGCATTCAATTCAACATTATGGTAGTATGCAACAATAAAAACCTTTCATTGCCAGATCTTATCTTCACATTTTTCATTTAAACAGCTTTGTCGAAAAATCAGCCAGAAAGGTCCAAAAACCAAAAAATTAGAATTAGTGTGACAACAGTGTAGAGGTGAGGTAGACATGTCAGTAATTGTTGTGTTGCAAATTACTTCAGTATACTGTGTGCCAGATATTATAGAAATCAGTTACCATTTGTATAAAATACAGCGAAATAAAAAGAGGTGAGCATTTTTTGAACATGGTGTAATGCTGTTTATACAGTCATTACAGTTGTAATGTCACCTGTGTGCCAGCTGTGCTGTGAGCAGGTATTGGTTTTGGTGGCATCTGCCTGTCTGTGTGTCCGCACAAAATCTCGATAACTAATGATCAGATATTGACGTAACTTAATAGGAATATGCCCCGTGGTGAACGCTAGAAGTGATTGGAATTTGGTGACATTTGACATTGACCTTTGACCTCGAGCTATTTTCGTACTTTTTCAATTCAGGCTATATATTTTGAATCAGTTGACCTAGCAACGTTATTTTTAATTTGGAGATACATCTTAAGAGTATCTAGGTCACGTTCACTTTCAAGTAGACCCCTAAGCCGCTGCCATTTGCCGTATCCGCCGAATTTTTGTCCTGCGCCATAAATCCGCCGAAAAACATTCGGTGTCAGCCCTCAGCCACCAAATTTTATGAAATTTTTGCCGCCGAATAATTTTCGGCTAAAATTCTGCTGCATAAGTTCGTTGTACACTTAGTAGTTAGTCAACTAACGATTGTGATCGGAGATGACTAGCCAAGGAAGCTGTGTTGGCGAAGTTGGATTACCGATTTCCGAAAACAGAATCAGTGAAGCTCCATCAGCTTCTTGATCCAGAGATGAAGGACTTCACTTCCTCGTCAAGAAGCCTCCCGTGTGCTGGAAGATGCCATAAATGTAGCATATGCACAAGGATTCATCAGCGGCGCTGCACCACAGTTGCATGTCAGTGTACCTTCCTGCTCTGAGACTGTGAATTCTGTGGTATTAGGTTGCAGTGGAAGTTTCCAATTATTTGACGTCAACACCTCGACCTTGTGATGACACCCTCAAATTTTGGAAACACAATGCACGTCTTGGGCTGTATCCACTGCTGTGTAAATTGGCACGTCTGCACCTGTCGGCGTCTGAATCATCGGTTCTGGTCGAGTGCATGTTTTCGTCCGCAGGAATTGTTGCGAACAGCAATTGATCGAGTCTATCAGTGGACCGACTGCACCGCATGTGCTTTGTGCACGATAACTTTAAATTGGCGAGACGACACTTTTTGTTAACGACTTTATTACATATGAGCATCTGTGTAGGCCTACACAGATGCTCGTTGATATTTTCGTTATTTGTACTTATCATTAATCACTTACTAATTATACACTAGGCCTATCACAGCCGAAATTCTAAATCCTCAGCTGTAATTTCAAACCTGCAGCCGTAATTTAGCCGAATTTTACTTCAGAAAAAAATCCGGATAAGCCAGATATCCGCCGTATTTTTTTACTCAGCCGTATTTATTTCCAAAAAAGTTCGGCTTAGGGGTCTACTTTCAAGGTCATGGGTCTGAGGTTAAGGTCACAGCATCGAAAAAGCGGCAACGTGCAACTCGAAAACTACCTGTCGAAAATTGCTGTGACTTGATCGGAATATCTGTTAATATAATGCTCAAAGTAATTCGGAGCTTTTTAACCTTTTGATCTTGACCTTTGACCTTGAGATATTTACAATTCAAGCTCTAGTATTTGAATGCCTTACACTAACAGCTTCATTTTTAAGTGTGAGAGTGCAGCTTTCGAATGTCTAGGTCACCTTGAAGTTTCAAGGTCAATTAGGTCATGGGGTTAAGCTCAAGGTCACGGTCCCAAAACAGGGACAGCACACATGTTTGTGCTCCCCTCAGACACAGCTTAATTGCGACCTGTTAGATGCCAGTGTTAGTAGTTTGAGTGTGTTTTAAAGCAAATTCAAAGTTTTTTTAAGTTACATATATTAATTTGGTGCTATACATGCAGTGTATGATAGTTGCAATGAAGCTGGGCATTTGACAGATATCGTATGTGCAGTTGTAATTTCTAATTATTTGATGATGTCGTTTGCAGCTGAAAGGTGTCACAGACTGTACATCTGAGATAGAAAAGAGTGGTTTATTGTGCCGTCAAGAGCCGATTGGTTACGATCGTCACCGCCGGAAATACTGGTTCCTGTGTCGGCGAATTGTCATGTGAGTTTTTGCTGTCACTTACAGCTGATAAAAATTTAAATTGTTAAACCACAGGTTTTTTGTCACATTGGATTATAGATTGGTCAGTGTAATTTACAGCTTGAGTTCAGCTATCCATAATAATAGCAATGATTCATTCCTCAGTGCAGAGCACTAAGGTTTGCAGTTAGCGAAATAATCTGGGTTTCTGGGTGACTGTTTTTTCTCCAAGCGATATCTCAGGACTGAGAAGGCCTAAGAATGTCAAACTTGTCACAAAGGTGGCGTCTAGTACGAGGATGATGCACTCACTTAGATTTCTGGAAGAAGTTTTTTAATTGTGGCAAAATTAGCAAAAACACCAAAAATAGGCATAAAATAAGCAGACTATTTTCCACGCACTACCTTAGATACCAAAAATAGTACAGATACGGAAATTGACACAAAAATAGACCATGGTGTGAGGGTGGTACCCGAACTTTTTGTTTTCCGATAAATTGTGTCTACAAGGAAATATTAATAAAGAAATACATTGCTTTTGTGCTATTCACTTGATTTCATTTTAATTTCCAGAGGTCAGCAGCAATAGCACACAGCGAGCTATACTTAGTAACATGACTTCACTGACCTAAATGTGTTAATTGTGCTCTTCCGTCAATCGAAAAACTCTCATCTGCATACACCTGAGATCGCATCTAAACTGTGGAGGACCCCTCTGATGGTAGTCACCTTACTTGTTAATATTAGGGATGTTAAACATTGTTTGATTAATCGATGTTCTAATTTAAATAACGAGGATCGATTTCGCCAGCAAATAATCGATAGATTGCAAGTGGCAGCTTTTCGTCTGGTTCAGCAGTAAACGGCACTGCTTCAAGCCTTCTATTATTCACAGCAAGATGCGTCGACGTATTGAGTCTTTGATCAGCTGTTGCAGTAATATGCTATGGGTGCGGGTTGTTTATACACACTGCTCACCAGTCCCCACTTAGCATTGGCTGTTAAGAACATGCTGCTGGGTAGACTGCATGTATACTGTGTAGCACAACAGTGGCATCATCTGTTTAGCTGCAGGCTATGAGCCGGTGATAGTTTCTGAAGTGATCTATTAAAGTGTCGTTCGAATGCAACATTAAACCCTTACATTAAGTTAAATGACTGATCATAATAGCTTCTGAATGCATTAGCAGATAATGCGATATGATGGTATGCTACACAGAGAGTCGGAGGATGGGTCAGGCGTGTGGTACTACAGCACGGTACCTCAGCTGAATGAGTTACTGCGCTGTCTCGACGGAGACAGATACGAGAGAGATCTCGTGTTTATGATGGGAGAGATGAGAGACGAGATTGACAGACAGATGCAACTGACTGAGCAGCTGACAAAGGCCGTCCAGGCTGGAAGAAAGTCTGTCATTGAAGTCATGAACGGTAGGTTTTTCATTTTTTTGTGACAAAATATTTCTATTTATTCTGCATAGTAATGCATTACTGACTTCGGTATCAGTTTTGTTTGGTTTTACACCAAACTGTGAATTTTTTTACTGAGTTCCTGCTGCAACATAATTGGAAGATATGCCTGGTGTTTCACGGACTTTCACCTGGCTGACGAATTTCACCAACAAGCTGACCTCTGAGTTAGATATGGCAAGAGATGCTGCCGAGAACTGATTTTTGTCCAGGTTATTGGTATCAGTTTGTCATTTGTCGCTCAGATTGGTGGCTCTTAATTGGCATCGTTTCTTTGACGGGTCCTTTTTGTTTATTTAGATAGTTTTCCATTTTGTGTATTACTTTTTTACTTGCTGTTGTAAATTTAGTACTATTACTATAACTATTCAGTGTGTAAACTAGCTGAAATGTACATTTTAGATTAATTTTGTATTGATGTAGAAGCTGTAGGGAAGAAGCAGGCTGAGCGTGCCCAGGAGCAGAGTGGTGAGGCTACTGATGAGAATGATGGAAAGCAGAATACTGAGCTTGATGAAAAGCCCGACTCTAATTCAACTTGTACTGCCGCTCCTAATGAAGCAGATTTGTCGATTGAAATGAATACCACGCAGAATTCGGTCAGTTGTAAAGTTATGTGAGTGGCTAATGAGTAGCATTTAACGTTACACTTCGTGTTTTGGGGAATGGTACCATACTATAATAATAATAATAATAATAATGGTTTTATTTGTATTGCAGCATGTATGCTGGATTACACACTATCTGCCATGCAGGACATTGCATATAATATAACACAAATCATCATATGAACATAACATAACGTACGCAGTTTAGCACAGTAATATACACGCTGCCAAATAGCGGTGCAAGGCTTACTCAGTTCTGTAAATTAACAATTATACAAACCGAAAGAACAAACACATAATATAACATAAGACACAACTTAATAATGGTAAATATGTACAAACATGCATCCACTTTTTGGCACCGCCTGGGGATCAAACTAGTATCATGTCATTGTCATTGTAACTTAGTATAGTGCCTTGTCATTAAAAAACATAATGTGAACTATGCATCAGTATAGTGTGTAGGGCTGTTATGGTTTCACTGTTTCCACTTTTGATTCGGTTCGGCTTTCGCACAAAAACCTTGGTTCGGTTTTGGTTTTGAGTTACTTAAAGCTACTTATTTGCCAAACGACTGATGATTTCTTTCATCGTCGCCTGCGTAATGTATATCCTTTCATACAACACCAAGAATGAGCATGAAACACTTAATGCCGAGTAATTGACAGTGAGTGATTATACGGAGCTGAAATTTTATGGTGACTTGTTGTCGGCGTCATGCAGAGCGGTAGTACTGTTGATGAAGATAAAAGACATTCCTTACGTTGACATGCAGGCTACTGCAATTAGCTGTTTGCAGCGTAGTGTCACGTAGTGGCATCCGATCTTTTGTCATTAGTATATGTCTGCATAATGTATATCCTTTCATACACCACTAAGGATGAGCATGAGGCTTAGTGAGTTAATAGCCTGACTTCAGTTAATGCAGTTGACTTGCTACTGATTTGTTCAAAACTTTCAGTTTAATTTTATAACGGTTTTGCAAGTAATGATGCAGTTGTTTTTAGGCTGCAACGAATGCATGAGGTGCAGTCAGTTCTTACCAATGTTCACAGCATCTATTACTATTATTATTACTATTACAAATGAGTATTATTATGGTGGCGCTGTCACATTACTGCTGCAGGACCACCTTACAATGTCACTGTCACGTTTAGCAGACTAAATAGCAATCATCTGTCTGTCATGTGGCTCATCTCAGCTTCACTGTGCAAAAATGGCTGAACAGATCCAGATATCAAGATGCTGTCTGGGTGAACACTCTTGGTGGCCCATGGAACATTGTGTTAGACGTGAGTCCTGATTCCCCCACAGAGAGTGGGAGGGGCCCAGTTTTAAACTTTGTGACCCCCTCCTATCTTTGGAACAGCTGTAGCTAGAGACTTGAAATTTTGCGTGCATATACTATGCAAAGTTAGGCCACAGGGGATCAGGGGTGGGGGCACATGACCTAAATCTGAATTTTGGGGACTCTCCTCGTATCTCCGGAACGGTTAAAGCTAGAGACTTGAATTTTGCGTTTACATAGAGGGTTGGAGGCCCTAATGAAAACTATGCAAAAGTAGGTTAAAGCGGGTCGGGGCTAGGTCGTGTGACCTAATTCTGAATTTTGGGACCCCTCTTATCTTCGGAACGGCTGAAACTAGAGACTTGAAATTTTGCATGCTTATAAAGGGGTGGGAGCCCCAATGAAAACTATTCAAAAATGTGGATAAAAAACCTCCAAATGTGGAGCTAATAACGGTCATTCATTCTTCTGTAAGAATATTAACACAACTTACAGCAAGAAAAGCTCTTACTTGGCCATTCTGTAAAAGTTTGCACTATCACACAATATCAACAAACCATAGGGCCATTACAAAGTGGGTCATATTGGTAAGGGATGTTGCAAATGTAGTATTGAAGCAAACAGGACTGAAAAACCATTATTAATGCCTACAACAATTTCCCACCTGGGTTAAACCATATGCTATTACTGCCATTGTTGTGTACACAATGCGGTCTGTTGGCAGTGTGCTCTTAACAGTCATCACTAGAAGGGGACTGGAGAGCAGAGTGTTTAAAACGACTCGCATCCGCAGCAGATGATCGCGGCAGCTGATCAAAGAGACATTCCATTTGGAATGTGCCAAATCAACGAAACTGTTCTGGGTGACCGTCTCCAAATTTTGTGAAAATTTAGCAGTTTGTAGCTGAACTAGTCGCTATGCGTAACTAGAGTTCAATACTCCAAGTACTTTTTGAGTTATGGAGCTACACAGTCATTTTTGAGCTTGCAATTTCATGCCTCTTTATGTTCTTCAAGTTTTGACAAGCAATAACTCGTACGTGATGCGGTCCACACTTTGAACACCCATTACAGCTCGATTAACTGCAATATTTACCACTTAAGTCAACTTTCCACAAGTCTGGCTTGGGTACTACTTGAATGTTGTCAAACAGTCATAATCTATACATGTTTGGGGGGGGGTTAATCGAATATTGAATGCCAAAAATGGATTTTCTTTCGTTTTGGCATTATGAAAGCCCGACTTAGAGACACACTGTCAAAATAATTTAAAGACCTATTCCAGCATTTAAGTTCAATAATACATCAGTAGTACAAGTTCTATAATTCCTGCAAATTTCATGGTCGTATCTGCACTAGACGTGGAGTTACTGCTTGTCAAAATAAGTACATAAAAAGGCATGAATTCTAAATGAATTCGTGAGCTCAGAAACAACGACATAGCTCTATTTAAACACTCGTAACTCAAAAAATACAGACATGTTCAGCTACAGACTGTCAAATTTTCACGAAACTTGCGATGGTCACCTGGAAGGCCTTGGTCCATTTCAAATGGAATGATCCTAAAGGCTTCATGTGTTTGCACGTCACGCCGTGAACAATAGGAGGCTTGTAGTGGCGCAGTTTACAGCTGTGACCATATTGAGAGCTTCTGCTTGCAATTTATTGATTATATGCCGCCGAAATAGATCCTAGTTTTACATGCCTACATCGTGCTCGATGCAGGCTAAAACAGTCTCAAACCATGTCCAGGGTGCTAAAAAAACCGGTTTCGGTTCCGGTCAGTTTTCACATAAAACCGCGGCTTTAGTTTAAAAACTGTTAACATTTCTAGTAGTGTGAACAAAAACATCTGCCGATGCCATCTGAAAATGTTCTTGCTGACAGACTTCCCAGCTTTTCATATTGCAATAATATGTCACGATATCATATGATTATTATGATTATTTAGGCTCACACGTTGGACCATTGAATAAATACAATCAGAATGCAGAAGAAAATTGCTGGTATACTTAGATAAATGTGGATTAGTTAAGGGTATTTTAGTATACTCGTACTTTGTGTGTGTGTTTTTTCTGTTGAATTTTGTGTTAAATTTTTGTTTGTTTTGTGCTGCTGTTTCATGGTGAAGTAAAGATGGCTATATATATATATATATATCTGTCGTGTAAAAGGATGTTCATTCAGTAGATGTTTATATTGTTTGCCAGCAGGAAATGGTTAATGGTGAGGAGCAGATGAATGGTGATGGTACCCTGTTCGAGAGCAGAACCACAGACACAAGCCAGTCTTCCACGCCGACGGCACCCAAAGTGGTGATGTTAATTAACAAAGACGGATCAAAGACGATAATGACGCTGGTGTCTGGCAAGAATATGCCGGAGTCAGACTCCTGTGGAAGTTTGGTAGCGGATGCATCTAATGACTCGCAAGATTCGAATTCTGGTATGTGGAGTCGTTTTTAGGCCGAAGAATCGAATGCATGAGATGTGGACTGACGAGACCACTGTTCCCGTTGCGTGGTGTGTCTGTAACGCACCTGCTACCTGCAAAAGCTGCTGAATGGATCGAGGTCCTCTTTGCTGGAGATTCCTGGGGGCCCGGGGAACACTGTTTTAGCTGGGGGTCCCGATATCCCAACTAATTCGATACGGCCTTCTCCAGAATACTTTGACCTTTTTTGGAAAAATCATGATTTATAAAAATAAGAAAAATCTGATTTTAAAAAATTTAAATCAGCTTTTTATTTAAATTGATTTTTTGATTTAAATAGATTTTTTACGACATTCACATGCCTGAATATCTTGCATCCACAGTATCAACGTAATTCACTGATAAGGAGAGAAATAGAATATGCTCCCACATGCATTCATATCAAAACAACTCTTTTTATTGTAACTTCAGTCATTTTAAGCTATTTCTTGACTTCCAGTCTGCTTTGATCCTGGAGTCTTCGGTGACTCCAACTAACTGGTGGCAGTCTTCTATCTTGCAGCTACTGATATCAGTTTCGTCATCAGCATGTGCTCGATGTACTGTGTAAAACAGCTTCGGTTATATTAACTGGTCCAGCAACTGGCAAAGTGTCAAAACTGGTCTTTTAACTTACTGACTCTGAAACTGTAATTAGCTGATGGCTGTTTTACTTTATTACAATGAGTCAGTTAGTGTATGGTTTGTCGGTGACAAAGTAAATAACTACTGAAATCAGTTGAGCATACTTAACTCAGGTTGAAACTTTTTTTAAAAGTTACTCGGTTGCATTATTTGGTTCTTATTACTTTTGCAGTTGAAGGCTTGGAAAGGATTGTTGCGAAGATGACCTGGTGTGTGCACATATAATTCTCATTACTCAGTTGATTATGTCAGCACGCTGAAAGTACTTTTTATTCTTGCGGTGCTGCATTCTTGATTGAAGCCAAAACTGACAGCTCTATGTTTTTGTTTTGTTGCGCTATAATTTTAGCACTTTCTTTTGTAGGATTGTCGGACGGTCGTCGAGTCATTACTCGTTCAAAGACAGGCTCATTGGTTCCTAAACAGTTCACTGACTCTGTGCTGCCGACGGTCTCGTTAAAGACTGCGTTGAAAGCTTCCCTGGCCGACCTGGAGGCAGGCGATCCTGGCCGCATGACACGCAGCCGCACGGCCGTCAATGCTTCTTTCGTTGTAACTTCGCTGCCTGGTTTCTTCAGGCTTGGTATGTCGTATTTCTTCTAGGGCTGTATCGGAATTTGGCTCCAGTCAAAATTCCACTTTTTTCCAAAATTTGGCTCTGATTGAAATTTTGGCTTTATTTCAGACTCTGTTGTTTATCGTTGACATATTTATGTAGGAAATGATTGATAGTAAGAGAACATGCTTTGTGTGTGATAACTTTACAGAACAATGAGATGATTGAGTAGTAGTTAGGGATGTTAAAAGTCGAGAATTTTTCTTTCTCGATACGAGACATTTTTTCCCGGGACTCGACGAGAATTCTTGACCACGTGATGATGATGTCACACCCTGCTGAGTAGGGGTCCACGTCAGTAGAGCGCCGTTAGTGGAGTGCTAAGGTTGTTTGATCTGCCAACCAGCCAACCGTTTGAGACGTCTCAAAGATCAAACAAACATTCCGGCACTGGTCTCAAATGCTGCTATAAAACTCGTGGAGGCAGTTAGTGATAATTAATTGTGGCACTCTACTGACGGAGCTGTACTGACCCTGCGCTCTACAGACGCACGCTGTACTGACGGCCACCAGCTGAGTAGACATCAATATTGAATTACCGATGAGGCCTAGGCTACTCGTGAGGTCGTGCGCGTTGCCGTCGTGTAAATTTTCCGCAAGCAGATTGAACATCAAACGCCACTATGCACAGCTGCAACTAGGGATGTTGAATTCGCTTATTTCTTAAATTCGACCTT
>Ga0126335_1000902_pt1 | contig 15545 bp, 9 predicted proteins | sample OlaspJWI45metaG_FD_108409 | JGI IMG/M metagenome (GOLD analysis project Ga0126335, IMG submission 108409) | Marine gutless worms symbiont microbial communities from Oahu, Hawaii - Olavius sp. 1 OAHU.JWI-45 metaG | ecosystem: Host-associated > Annelida > Digestive system > Unclassified | place... | reverse complement strand
TGTATTAGTTGGGCAGCTGTTAGTGCTGGTCTCAGCCTTGCTGTCCTGCTCGCAATTGAATAGCCTTATATGTGTATCTCTGGACATTTTGAGCAAATAAAATTGATTGATTGATTGATTGATTGATTGAAGAGCTGCCCTGTGGTGAATGCCTGCGAGTCGGAATAGCGACTAACGGGGCGCAAGGTTGGAAATACAATCAATCGAGGCTAGCGGTCCGCAATGTTGTGATTACGACGTGCACAAGCGTTCGGGCGTCACTGTTAGCGACAGCTGAGCTAATTGTCGTTTATTATAGCACTGATATGCACAACTCATGACTTTTTGTGGCTGAATGCCTTCTGTGTGAATTTTACCTTTCCGCTTACTCGAGTACCCTAGTTGGAGTTGGAGAGCGTCGCGCGGGCCGCAGGTTGTGGTCTGATAATCGCAGCTGTGCTACTACTGCACGCGCCGCCAAAGATTTGAAACAATCAGATTTCCGCCTGTACGACCATGTTTGTCCAACGAACCACAGTTATTTTTTTATCATTATTTGTCGTATTTTATTTTTGTCGAAATTAACTGTACAATTAATCACGAATAGTTAAGTGAACTTTTAATTGTTCACAGGTTTATTAATGACGCTATAATGTTGGTTATAGAACTGACGGTGATGATGATGATACTGTACACAGAGTATGGGTCGGTCGGCAGCACACACAAGCACCAAGGTAAAGATGTTGACTCCATTCTCATTCCGAAGTCGTCCCGGTGGCGCCACGGCACTGAGCGCCCTCATACACGGCCAACATCAACAGCTGGATCAGCCACCACCATCACGTCGACGATCTGGCTCCGACCGCTTTCTCACCGTCAGCGCCTCACCAGCCGCAGAGGCACATGGGCACAGAGGGTCGGATGGCTCACCGCGCATTTCGCTTTCCACCAGAGCCACACAGCCGGATCAGAGCAGTGCACTAACCAGTGACGTCAACGAGTTTCGTGCGCAGGGAATGATTGTATCATCGCCTCAAACTATCACAGAGGCTTCAACAGACAGAAAGAAATTGGATTCAGGTTCGACAATAACGACTAAGTCTAGCGAGGACCTCAACGCGCGACTTGCAGCGTCATTGACGCACTGGAACGCGCGACACATGACCAGCGACGACGTCAGAAACACTTCAGACCTTAGCGTTCAGCTGCGTCCGACCGCAGTTACCCGTGACGTCACTAACACTCGTGCACACGAACTGACTACGTCATTGCCTCATATCAGTCAGTCAATCTCACTGACTTCAGCCGTCGACGTTAGCGATTCTAGTGCACCGAGTGTGATTACGTCATCACCTCTTGTCATGAAGACAACTGTGGAGACATCGTCGATTGTGCAGGCGAGTAGTACGCGGTCTACGCCGACCGTTCAGCCTACATCAACGGCGGCGGCACATTCCAGAGCTCAGACAACTAGGCAGCCACACTTAGTGTCCATGACCAACGTGTTGAACGTGGAACCGAGAAGCGGTGATGACAGGACCATATCACGACCTCGCTCTACCATCTACGGCGAGATTCGTGACCGCGTCTTCGGCGCTAAACAGGCAGCTGTCAGCAGTAAACCGGCGTCACCGTTTGCCAAGTTTGAACCACTCACAGATGAGACTGGCAAGAAAAGTCCGGTTGCAGACTTTACGGGTAGCACTGGACGCTTGAAGCACGCTGACGCTGTCTCGGAGAACACATCTGATCGTACGTCAATGTCAGCTGTTGTATTTGAGACAAGCCAGTTGCCGGCCTCCGAGTCTTATGTCACTGTGCCTCCTGTGACTCTATCCACACAACTAGGTTTCAGCTCAACTACTCCTCAAACGAAGGATGTAGATTCCAAAGTGGAAAGCAGAGCACAGGCAGTTACAAGGCAGGTTCCTTCTAGCAGTCACATGAGTTCAAAGTCAGTTGTTGGCACTGTCAGCGTGTCTATGCCAAGCCAGCTGTCTGGACATCAACAGCGCCAGCAGCAGACTGCGGTGACGACATCTGGCACGCATCAACAAAGAGATGAGGCAGATAGACAAGTGAACGCTACAGTCGGTCGTGCCCTGACAACCAAGGCTGAAGTTCACCCGTGGAATCAGGCACATCTCGGTAGCAGCTCTCAACAGAAGCTGGACCCTGACATCGCGATGAAAGTTGAGACACCAATGACGCCAGCTGTCAAAGCTGAGATGCACAAGGTTGGCGCTGGGTTTCCATCCAGCACTACAGCCGGATTCACGACTTCTCAGTCAGTGCTGCCAGCCGTCTCTGTGTCCAGCGTTCAAACGAACCGAGGAAAGATTGTTCCATCACCCACTTCACGCATTGACTGGGCAAAACAACGCTTTGGTGGTCCTCAATCGTCTGACTCAGGCATGCTAATTCCAGATTCTTCGCCAAAGTTAAAGCATCGAACATTCACTGTTGCGCAGCCAGAGTTACACGTCTCTGATGCGACGCTTCTGGGCAACTTGGATGAGAGTATATCGATGTTATCGGCGGCGGCAGCAGCAACTAGGGTCGTCACTGTACAGGAGCATCCCCGGCCATTGCAAGCGGCGCCTGCTAGTTCTACGGTGGTCCCCCCACTGTCGACTGCCGCAGTCGGTTCACCGTTCAAACCGCTGACAGTTTCTCCGCCCATCACAGTCTCTTCGCGGGTGGCTATTGTCCACGGACTTCAAATGAGTCCGCCAGCCAGTACCACTACTGCTCCGAAGACTGCAACTGAACCAGACAGATCACCTGCGTTGACCAGTCTGCCGCTAGGTGCCGGTAAACTCTCGGGTTCTTTAGCAGCGGATGTGAGGCTTGCGACAAGAACGAAGACTGAATCTAGCTTCCAGTCAGCCACGTCGATAGCTGCTCCATCGTCGTGTGATTGGCGATCTGCCGGGCGGTCAGATCTACCTGCCGCTAGAGTTGCAGTTCAGCAGAGATCATCACCTGCTGTTGTTCATTCTAGCGCTTTCATGACATCACCAGTCCAATCCAATGTTTCGTCAACTTCTGTTTTACCGACTGCAGTTGCAACATGTGCCGACGCTAGGGTCATTTCTGTGCCTTCTGTTTCAAGACCACACGTCTTATCCACAGTAGTCGGCTCGGCAAACTTAACACCTCAGGCACAGACACATGCACCAACGTTCAGCATTGAAAAGCCCGTTGTGTCTCCAGTACTGGCCAAGCCCGCTCTGCCTACCATCACGGCGCGTGTCTGGAAACCAGAAGTGCCACAAATCCAGCTAATTGCACAACCGTTGAAATCTGTCGTCGTGATGCAGTCGCCAGTTCCTGAGAGCAGGTTGATCCCGGTGGTTCCGTCCACTTCCGCAATGTCGCAAAAGTCACTTCCAGACACGACCACCCAGGTATCTGCCAGGGAAGACACTGTCGAAATGTATTTGAATTCAACAAGACAAGTTGTGCAGGTCACTCAAGCATTACAAATGGAAGCACAAAAGATCTCAGCCACGAGCCACGTTTCCGTCTCACAAGCGCAACACGTCTCAACGTCGCCACATCGTACCCAAGTCGCAATCACTCCACGAAAACATGTCCAAACGCTAGCAGAGTTGAGCCGACCAGGGCTCCAACAAGCACAGTCTCGCCGAGTTCCGGTATCACAAGTTCAGGCGTCAAAGCCAATACAACAAGGCCATGTCGCCTCCCTACAGATACAAGCTACAGCATCAGCGCAACCAAGCCACATTTTAGCAGTCGAAGCCCTAGGGCAAGTACAACCTACCAGAGTTGGCGTAGCACAGACGGAGACTAGATCTGCCTCCATCAAAAGCGGCACTGTTGTGGTACCTGCTACACCTGTTGTCGAACAGAGAGGCATTGCATCGCAGACGGTTGGTGACGCTAGAACCAGACAGAATGAACAACCAAGAGATACTTTAGGAGTACCAGATCGTCGCGTGGTTGACAGTTCTTCTGTCGCAGCTCAGATAACCCAGGCAGAACGTCAACAGTTGACGCTGAGTTCATCTGGCGTGGGCGTGCAGCGTCGTGGAGGTACAGCTGCAGTAGATGATGAAGTGGACCGAGCTCTGAGGGCGCTGGACTCGATTGTTGCTGAGACGAGATCGCTGTCCACGTCACTCAGTCGTACCACAACGATGCCTTCTACTGCTACAACGACCACTGTGTCACGCGTTCAGACTTCACAAGTGTCCACCGCTGTGGTCGTCGGCAGTCAGCGAGACAATATGTCAGCTCCAGACGAGAAACGTCGCCTTCAGAAGTCTCCTTCGTCCAGACTCCAGTCAGCTCCGAGCCTTGACAGCAGTGGCATCATCAAAAAACATCTTGTTCACCTGGAGAATATCTTCAGGCCGGGTGGCGCCAGTGACGCACAAGTGAAGAAATCCGTCCAGCTGAGGAAACCTCGACCTCTACGCAAGGCTCAGACGGTGGACCTCACTGCCCACGGTATTGGAGTCGACCCGGAACTGATGCAGTTACTACAGACGCGCAAGGAGAAATCTGCGTCCGATGACGAAGATTCTGCGGCGAAACAGCGCGACGACGTCGTATCTGTCAGGTATTGTCATGCAGTTGCTGCTGCTGTTATTGACTGCAGTGACTGGCTACAGCTAGCAGAGCTCATCACATAGACTGCTCGAATCACGTCAGTGTTTGTTAACCAGTATGTCGCATATCGCTGCTGCTAGACCATAGGGTTGTGCATATGTTATGTCATATCGTCGTCGTCGTTTTGCGACGGTTGGCTGCACGAATGAGTCAGTGACGTCCAACACATTCTGTCTTTCATGGCATGTAGTAGACTATTACCTGAGAGACCAGTCCATTGTAAAATGTTGTCAAACCAGTACATTTTCGGTTTACCACGCCTTCTGCCTCCTTCTACAAGACCTGACATAACACTGCCTTCAATGTTGTCATGTGGTTGCCTCATCACATGTCCGCAAAATTGCAGCTTGTGCGACTTGATATGATTTATTAGCTCATTTTACTGTTCCAGCCATCTTGTAGACTTGCGGTGTGGTCATCAACTTCGTCCACGGGATTCGCAGTAGCTTTCTGATGCACTTGTTCTCAAATGCTCAAATGCTTAAAGGCTTCTCTCTTCTTGCTTTCTCAGTGTCCAAGCTTCGCAACCAAATGTCGCCACTGGCCAAACCAAGGCTTTCATCAATCGCACCTTGGTGTTCATGCTAACTGATTTATTTCTCCAGATTTTTGTTAACTTGATTATCACTGCCATGCCCAAAGCTAGCCTCGACTTCACATAACACACACAGTCTGCATCACTTGTCACTTTGCTTCCCAAGTACGTGGAAGGATCTACCTGCTCCAGCTTTCCACCATCTACTGAAATCTCCAATACACAGCCGTTGTTTGCCATTACCTTTGTTTTTGTTGCACTGATCAGCGTGTTGTATTCTTTTGCCGCCCTCTCATCACGACTCACCAGCTGCTGTAATTCTTCTGGTGATGTTGCCAACAAGACGGTGTCATCCGCATACCTTAGGTTGCTGATGGTCCTTCCACCAATCCGGAATCCACCAGAGAATCCTTGTAGTGCTTTCCGCATTACTTGCTCTGCTGGGATGTTGTTCAAGCATGGTGAGAGGTTGCATCCTTGCCGTACTCCTTTCCTGACGTGGAACCAAACTGATGAGTGGTTGGCTATCCTGACAACAGCCCATTGTTTGCTATATAGATTCCGCTGTAGTTCGACCAGGTGTTGTGGAAATCCCATCTCAAGCATAGTTAACCAAAGCTGGTCATGTTGAACCATGTCAAATGCCTTCGTAAAGTCGACAAAACAAAAGTATACTGGCTGGTTTCTTTCTATTGCTTTTTCCGGGATGATTCGGAGGTTTGTAATGTGATCGCGTGTGCCTCGCCTTGGTCGAAATCCAGCTTGTTCTTGAGCAATCTCGCTTTCAAGCTTGGCTTGTATTCTGTCTAGAATTACATGCATCAGGATCTTCCTAGCATGTGAGACCAATGCAATGGTCCTGTAGTTGCTGCATTGTAGCAAGTCACCTTTCTTGGGGAGTGGAATGAAGACTAATTGCGTCCATTCGTCTGGCCAGATCCCAGTCTCCCAGACCTCTATACAGATCTCGTGTAGCTTGTTCAGTGTCATCTTCCCGCCAAACCTAAGCAATTCGACAGCTACGTTGTCAGGTCCCGGTGTTTTCCTTTGACCTGATTTAAGCGTAGCACGCCTGGTCTCTTCCTTTAGAGGAGATGGTTCTTACTCCTCAACGTCAATCCGTATGTTCCCATCTTTACCATCATACAGTTCTTCACAATATTTTTTCCGTCTTTGGTTTTTTCACCTTTTCTGGATTGGTCAGTTTCTTGCCGGTGATGTCTTTGATTGCCACGGAGCAAGGCTGGCAAGGTTTGGTGAGCTTCTTCAATGTCTGAAAAACAGGCCTGCTGTTACCTTTCTGGGCATTCTCCTTTAACTCGCTGCACAGTGACTCCAGTTCTGTTTGCTTCCCTCCGTAGCATCTTCTGCACTTCACCTCGAAGTTTTCTGTATTGATCTGGAGACTTTGTTTTTGCCTCACGCTTTTTTTTGTCAGCTCAAAAGTATCATCAGCAATCCAGTTCTTGCGCTTGGTGAAGTCCCTCCGTAATGTCTCCTTAGCAGCATTTGGTGTGGTTTCCTTCAACTGCTGCCACAATTCATCCGGCGTATGTGTTTTACTTACTCTTTCCAGCGCTTCAAACTTGTTGGCTACTTCAAGCTGGTATTGCTGTTGGAAATGATCATTTCTGAGTCTGTCGAGGTCCAGCAACAGTGGTCTGTTAACACGCTGCTTTTTGAACCTCAGTTGTGTCGTCAGTATCACAAGATTGTGGTCCGAGTCACAATCTGCACTGAGGCTTGTACGTGCATTATTAACCGCCTGTTTCCATTGCTTACTGATCAGAATGTAGTCAATCTGTGCTCTAGTAGCCCCGTCTGGACTCTTCCGAGTGTACCTATGCCTATTCTGCAGACGGGAGATTGTATTGGTGATAAACAATTTTCGTTCAGCGCAGAAATCCACCAGTGTCTGGCTTCTGTCGTTCCTCTGACCATGTCCGTATTTCCCAAGAACGTCACTCTCTTCTGCGCCTTCTCCGACTCTAGCATTAAAGTCGCCTGTAATAACGAGTAAGTTCTGTTTGGGTGTTTCTGGTCCATCTCTCTGTAGAACTGTTCTATTTTTTCATCTGGCTTATCAGCAGTTCCTGCATAACATTGAAGCACCGTCACATCTCTTGGCTTTGCAGTAAACGTCGCTGAAATTATCCTGTTACTGAGCGGATTATAAGATGACAGGCACGAAGCAACATTTCTGTGGACCCAGATGGCTACTCCGTAGTGCTTCCGTTCCGTTGAACCTGCTAATAGCACTGTGTGTCCATCCAAAGTCGTGAAGTGTCCTTGACCTGACCACTTAGTCTCTGACAGCCCGCATATAGGCTACTGATATTCAGTCTTGCCAATTCACTGCCCAGTATCGATAACTTGCCAAGTGAGTTGAGACCTCTCATATTTCACTGTCCTGTCATGATACAACGTCTGGTTTTCAGTTGGGCTCGGTTGGCAGCAACCTTTGATGAGTGATGTGTATAAATTATGGCGATATTCGCGGAACTTTCCGGGAACGAATGCATTTTCCAGAGGCACCCATGTGTCGAGAAGCGTAATTATTGGATTGCTGCGAGTGACACGCCCATTGAAGCCACGTGTTCGTGTTGTACAGGGTTGCTGCCTGCCTTTTGCGAAAAACTAATTCTCTCACTGTCGGCGTAAACCCAGAAAAAGCTAGATTAACAACATTAATTCAAAAGCACTGTTATCTTCACCAAACTCGGTGCGCATGTCGATAGCGAGGTCCTGCAAGGTAAGAAGTGGTGCAGATACACTTTTTTCGAAAATCTAAGATGGCGGACGGCGGCTAACTTAAATTAGTTAAGTCGCAGTAGCTCAGCCGCGGATAGTCCAATTTCGCTGAAATTTTGCACGGTGACACATATGAAGGTCCCGGAAGACCGACACGTAAAAATTGGAACCCGAAGTTGAATTCAGCCAGTAGGGGGCATTCTTTCGAATTGCGTCTTGCGGTCATATCTCCGATCAAGATATACTGTCACAAAATTTGGTGACTGTAGCAAATGGGGTCCCGCAACGTGCGAAATTAGCCAAATAAGCTTCCTTCAAAAATCCAAAATGGAGGACGGCGGCTATCTTGGCTTAGATAAAGCAGTATAACTCGGCCGCGCATTGTCCAATTTGGCTAAAATTTTGCACAGTGACAGATATCAGGGTGCCCAGGACAAAGCTCCTCGGGTGCCCCACTGGGTAAAACTCCGAGACAAACGCCCCACCCTCACGCTAAATAGCCCAGACAAATGACCCCGAGCTAAACCAACCCACCCCTGTGCACAACCTCCCGGACAGACTCTCCCTCTTACGCTGGCCCCCAGAGAAACGACTCCTGCACAGCTTTCCCCCCACACACTAGCCTCTGGCGTATATCCCCGAACAATTCCCCAACGTAAATCCCCGCAAACGTCCCCTTGAGTAACACCCTCCACACAGACTCCACCCGCACTAAGCTGTCCCCCGAACAAACGCACCCGAGGGCGTTCCCCTCGAACATAAGCCAGCATTGTAGGAATTTGCATGTGACCAAAACTAATTTTAGACCTCTGCTACTTTACCAAATTTGGTGCGCGTGTAGATAATGTGATTCCCAACAGGGGTGAATCCAGGGGGGCCGGGCCCCCCTATTTTTGGCAAAGTCAATTTATATTTTACATTGTATACAATGTCTGAAAAAATATTTTAGAAATTGAATTTTGATTTCATAGTGGCCGAAATCCGAGGAGTTTTTGGAAGTGTGGGGCGTGTATGTGTGTGTGTGTCTGTGTGATCCCATAGGCCTACACGACAAACCAGTCGTTTTTATCTAATATCGGTGGGTTTCAAAATTGTGGCCGCTACTGTTTTTTGTTCTGCAAAGGCCCAATTTTGAATGATATCCGAGGCCACTCTGATCCCAAAAATATATGCCAGATTGCAGGAAATCGCATCTAATTTTTCAAAATTTTCTGGGGGAGGCCTCCAGACCCCCGCCGGCGCTCGCGCCTTCGGCGCTCGGTTCGGGGCTTTGCCCCCTTACTGTCCCCCTTTCCAAAATTCCTGGATCCGCCCCTGCCCAAGATGCCGAGTGGTCCACATAGGAAAATTTGAGATAGCGGACAAAATCGAAAATGGAATTTAGTCGCCAGCGGGCTACATTTCCATTTTTTGAGGGGGCCATATTTCACTTCCTGATAAAACCAATTTGGCTGCAATTTTGCACCGTAGTGCATACGAGCGTCGTCCAAAAAGACCACATGTTGAAACCGGAACCGGAAGTAGAAATCTGCCGCCAGCGGCTGTCAACTAGAATTTCGTTCTCTACGCCTGAGCAGAGGAACAAGATATCTGCACAGAAGTCGGTGTGTTGATAGAAAGTGAGATGCCTAACAAATTAAGTATGTAAAATATGTTGCGCACGTCTTCAAGTGGCAATACAACGGTAATTGCCACATTTTCTATTTTTTATACAACCGCATTTAATATGACGAAACCGCCGATCGTCGCCACGTATAAAAGTATACCGATGCTTAGAGCCTAGGTGTGGCACGAATAATTCGTACAGACATCTCTACCAATCCTCCCCTATTTTTCATATGGGGTCAAAAAGTGCGAACTTTTGCCTCGATTTTCGACCCCATGCGCCTTCCAAGTGTTCTGATTTAAAAATAGAACAAAATCAAAAATTTAAAGTAGCTTGTATAGCAACGATGTCTGTCCTCTAAGCTGCCACAGACCCCGCGCAGATAGGGTCGCCCTAACTCTGAGAAAAATTGTCTAGATTATGGCCCTCTAAGTGCGACAATTGGAAAGACGGTTACATCGCTTTAACTCAGCCGCACGTGGACAGATTGCGTTCAAATTTTACAAGATGGTACTCTGTGACTTCAGAGAAGATGCAAACTTGAATCTATGATAGCGGACGACGCCAAAATTTTTAACATACGGACCCCGATATCTTTGGAACGGCTAAAGCTATAGACTTAAAATTTGGTTTGTGCATCGACGACGAGGAGTAGTTTTGATGGCGTGCAAAAAAACTAGGCCAAAGGGTACAAAAGTGGGTCAAAATGGGACATAATTTAGGTCACATTGACCTACTTTTCCGTTTTGAAAATTCGTCCATCTTTCCGAAATGACTACAGTTACAGACTTCAAATTCGGTACGCACATTGCTTACATAGAGTGCCACAAGTGCAAAACTAGGTCACATGGGCGAAAACCAGGTCATGTGGCTACATTTAAATTCGCGTACTGCTGTAAATAACGCTGAAACGGCTAAAGCTCTACGCTTCAAATTTTTCACTTAAATAGAGTGTAAGGAGCAGAAAATAAGCAATACAAATTAGGTCAAAAGGGGACATAGTCTAGGTCAGGGATTTACTTTTAAATTTTTCTAAGTTTTCAAAATTTATACAGTGCCCGAAGCTAGAGATTCAAATCTGCTGCGCATACTTTCTGTCTATGAATGCAAAACTAGGTCGTAGGGGCGTAACCATTTTAAGTCACGTGAGTTGACTTTAAATTCGGAGATGGCGGCTGGGGCAGTTATAGCCTAAATTTTTTGGGTGCTGGCGACGACGAGGTGGCCATTAGCGAGCGCCACAAGGGGCGAGAAGTTTAAATTCGGCCAGCGGGTCTAGGAGAGTGCTGTAAAGCTCCCCAAGTGGGTGCGAGCTAAGCCCCGCGTGAAGAATGATTCCGATGCATTCCACCGCGGATTTTTCGTTTTTTCTCTAAAATTCGGTACATGTTTTGGTCACGTGACAGCCGATGCAATACAACTGTTGAAGATCATGAGGTCAAAGGTCGAGGCCTTGACATAAAAACAAGATCTATCATGAGTTAAGTAAGTAATATTATGGTGTATCAGTGATTCACGCTTCACTGCGCATCGTAGCACATGAGCACGTGCATGTGTTGATGACACGTTGCTAGTCATGTCAGGCAGTCGAGTCAGTCTCGCCGTCTGCAATTGAGGTAGTAATTGTTGATGCTTCCTGGCATGAATTCAGTCACTCGAACGATTGTTGTCAATTGGCCTGTCGTGTTGTTGCGTCGGATAGTGCAATTTAAGATATCGGGTGTTTTGGGGTTCGCCGAGCGGGCGGCTATAAGGGCAATACATCTTAATTGCCGCATTTTTAGTTAACTTATAAGTAGTTGGTTCAACAATACATAAGTCAAATCCACGGGGACGGATCACCCGTATTGGCCGAACAATGCGCTTAACGTTACTACAGCTGGCCCTCATTTTGGCGGTCAAGCTTTAATATACCTGGCCGCATTTGCCTTGTATGGTATTTTGTCCCATGCACACCTGGGTTATCTCATGCATCTTTGTGTCTGTGTGGCGGTGTAGACTGTATGAGATGCAGGGAGGCGACGACGGTGAATCTGAGAAGATGCCGTCAGTTGCCGACCGAATCAAGCAGATGGAGTCGAAGAAGATTCGCTTCTCGGCGATGAGGGACAAAGCCGCCAAACGTCGGTAAATATCGGCCACGACTTGATGAAGTTAAAGGTAAAGGTAAAGGTGCAGACACTTGTTATAGCGCCCCTTTCTGGGAAACCAGGAAGCGCTGAGATATGGCACACATTGTAAAAGTTTTCACAGTTTTACCTTCACACCCACGCGTTTATCCGCGAACGTTAGGCCTATGAACTATGCCTTTGCCTTCCCAGCTGAAGCTGGTCCTCATTTTACTGACCCCAGAGGGATGGAAGGCTGAGTCAACCTTGTTGACTGTTTACAAACTTAGATGGTTCACCCATCCGAAAAGGGTCACCCATCCAAGTACTAACCGGGTCCGGCGTTGATTAACTTCGTTGATCAGACCAAAGATTGCTAACCACTACACCACACCGCCAACCTGACAAAAGTAAATTCCCAATCGAATACGTTAATTTCCACCACACCTTAGGCCTAAGTATGTTGCTGCACACGCTATATTCTAGGAAATTTACGAATACATAGCATTATAGGTACATTATCAATTATAGTTTATCTATTTATCACTTTAGTCCGTCTATCCGTCGAAGTGCATTCAGCGGTCGGCATCATCGCGGCTAGCGATTCGCTGTATGCATCTTGCCACTGTCGGCAACCGCATATTTACTGTGACAGGTAGCCGCCTCCGGAACAGCCATACGACGTCACCTTAACGCTGACACTTGCCGTCTTTCGTAAACGTCTCTGTTTTCTTATGATCATATTGATTGACTTTGAGTGAGTCCATTCAAATGTTAATGCTTCTATAGGATGGCTCGTAGCATGGAGTCGTTGACATCAATAGCATCACGGCAGCATCAGCAGCCGACTGATGATGATGACAGGAGAAGACTTGATAGGCTGGCGAGTTTTGCCGCCATCAGTGACACCGGCGTGGCGGCCAAGAGACGACTGTTACAGAGGAGACACCTAGCTGCCGTCAGAAGACTGTCACTGCCTGACACCATCTACGACATACGCAAAGCCGACACGTGCGTTGTTGGCGTTAGACGCCGCTATTGCTACGGCAATTTCTTCCGTCCGTCAGTCCGTCTGTTTGTCTGTCCGTCACATTGGTGATCCACGCCTAAACGGTTTAAAGCATCGAAATATGGTTTGCATCACATGACAAAATGACGCTTGAGGATTGTTATGGTACCGAGTATGACGTTATGGTACCCTAGTCTGAACCCAGTAGTGGCACTTTTTGGTACCAACAATGAATTGTATTCAGGTAAGGGTATCATAACGTTTTACTTTAGATTCGTGGTTAGGTACCATAACGCCCCATATGTGGGTTCAGACATGACAACGTCGTATTACCATAAAAATCCACAATGTTTTGCATATACGATGGGGTTTCGATTATGGCCGTGACCAAGAAGACACGCGCCATCTCTGCGATAGCTGAAGTCTTGTACTTTATGTAGGCCTATTGACATAGGTGCGATTTTCAGCTTGTAGCATATAGCGCCAGCATATGCTATAACATTTAGACAGATGATTTTATGCAACATTGTTTTTAGAGTACTGTCACTGCTGCGTTTCCTATAGCTGCCTGTCCTACAGTTGTCGTCGAACTGTGTAAGCTAGACGGGACGTGGACTTACAGTCAGTACATGTGTATGGCGTGCATGCGTGTAAACTGGAATGTATAACTTGCTTTTATTATGTATGTCGTATTGATATTAAATTTATCGTTAATGTGCACAAAAGAACACTACACAGCTATAATGGGCATCTCTGGAATTTTGAAATAAATGCAGCTACGAAAGTAATACCTGTTTACCAGTCACCAGTTTTACACTAAGGAGGCTGTTATATATGGATTGCTTCGTTAGTTTCTGTAGGCACTTTGGTTTGACAAGTTTTATTTGTTGTTCTCAGTCTAATTTTGTTATTGTTAACATGCATTTGTCAGCTACAGAGAGGTAAATACAGGGGTATGCTTGTTTACTTTCTTAGACTGTTTTCAACAGACAGCCATGACAAGTAAGCTACGTGTACCCAGGTAATATGTCATAATTTATTGGGTGGTATTTCAGGTTGCAGTCAGTTGCTAACTTTCGCGCGCACGTGCTCAGTCGAACGTCAATATCACCGAACCTTGATCAACAGTTCCGGTTCATCCGTGGCCGATGGCAGCGGCCATTCCCGTCAGCACGTGACCGCGTGGCTCCGTCCTCCGCCACGCCCCGCCGGCGCCGCCAGTCACTGCCCAGTGCACTGAGGAAGGGTGCTGTCGACGGCCTGACATCACGACATCACGCCATATTGCTGCGATCATCGACGAAACCACGACTTCCGGCATCACGACCCACTGGAACCGCTGTACGGTTTGACGACGTCATCAAGCCTTTCCCCCCAAGCACAGGCCCCGCATACCAGCAGCCAGCTCAGGCCTCTCAGCATCCAGGGGACGTGTTTGGCCAAGAAATGGGTCCTGCCCACCAGCTTATGGGACCAGCATACAGATCACCCCCAATACCCTCCCACCAGATAGAAAGTCCCGCCTACCAGCCAAGAGGCTCCACTCAGTACCAGCTTGGACTTGTCAGTCAACCACCACACCAAAGGCCAGTTGTTGCCTGCTATCCTCAGCAACCATACCCAGCAGATATAGAACACACTGCTGCCATGAGTGAAACAACTTTGTCAACAAAGAGCCAGGAAAGAATGTACCCTGTGCAGGGGGAACGGGAGGTGTGGTCACCGGGGATGAATTACGCCCCTGTCTGGTCGCGCACGATGGCAGCTCCGATGTCGAGAAGTGAGGCAACTTTATCATTCACTCAGAAACCACAAATGCATGGGCCAGCTGCCTCGGTTGGCCAAATCCATATTCAGCCACCTCGTTCCTCTGATGATCAGTTTGTGGGTGTAACTATTTCAGCTTCGCCCAACCCACCAACCTCGCTCCAGCAAACGGTATGGCCCACCGAGCTACAAAAGACGGGACCAATAGGTGGAACGTCTCCAGTTTTGCCCCGCCCACCAACAACCCAGCAGCCCACTCAGCGACCGTCTGAGCCTGCTGGGGCGGGGCCAGCTGTGCGCCTGGAGGCGGTACGACAGAAGAAACTGGCAGTTATGGAGAAATCAGACAGCGTGGATGAGGACGAGTTTGACAAACTGGTAGCTATCAACTACAAACAGCTCGTCAATGCTCCGCCCATTCCGACTGGCACTGCCACTCTCTCACCGCCTGTCACTACTGACCCTCGTCGGTCACCAAAGATGTCACCACAGCTGGTGCGGAGGCCCTCCCCAGTGGAACACACCACGCCCATCTCTGCAGGTGCGCCACATCAGCAACCACAACAGACTGCTGCAGGCATCTCACAGGACCTGAAGACACAGGAAGAGTCCGAGGACGAACTGTCAAAGTAAGACTGTCTGGAGGTTATTTAAAGCACAAAACAGTTACAAGTTGTCTCATTTTCATCTGAACATCTACACCGTGTTCCAAAAAAACGTCCCACTTTATCATTTGCTGTAACTTTAACATGCCTGCATCAAAACGGACAAAATTTGGCACATAAAAAGAAGAAACTCAGCTACAAAACGCACTAGCCATCGTCAAGTTGTTTCACTTTTACTTATTTAATTTTAGCTATAAATCTGATATGCTGATATTACGTCATTCACACGTCAATGCGGTATTTGTAAACAATGACGTTCAGCGACGAAGAGAAGATATTGATCAAAAGTTTGCATGTGTCGAAAGAATACAATGCTAGCAGGTTGCTTACAGAATTTCCTGACAAAGGATGGACGAAACGTAGTATCAACAGGTTGTTTCAGAAGCTCAGAGAAACTGGTAGTGTTGACAGACGTGTCGGCAGTGGCAGGCCACGCAGTGCTCGAACGGAAGAAAACATCGATCTTGTTGATGATCTGATTGTGAGC
>Ga0126335_1000901_pt1 | contig 15550 bp, 12 predicted proteins | sample OlaspJWI45metaG_FD_108409 | JGI IMG/M metagenome (GOLD analysis project Ga0126335, IMG submission 108409) | Marine gutless worms symbiont microbial communities from Oahu, Hawaii - Olavius sp. 1 OAHU.JWI-45 metaG | ecosystem: Host-associated > Annelida > Digestive system > Unclassified | place... | reverse complement strand
GTAACAAACAGACTGACAGACACCCGTGATACGTGATCGCAATAGTCTGAATCTCATGCATTCAGTGCGGCCTAAGATGCGACCAAATGAGATTTTATTTTCATCAAATTTTAGTCATATTATGCTGCCACCTGACACCTGTTGCCTGCATACGAGAATGCTGTTTTTGCTCGTGTCGGCTTGACCTTGACCTTATGACCTTTATATATGAACGTGACCTGTACTTTCTGATGGCGTATCTGCGTAACAGAAGTGAACTTTCTAGTTTAAGGATATTGTAAGTTATTGCATGACATACAGTACACATATCTGACACATGCATACATATGTACCAACCGATGCCACCAAACCGCTAAACAGATGCTAGTTTTGTGATTGAGTGATTATAATGTGAATTTGAATCCAAGAACTCATTTACAGTCTGGTGCTGCAACTTGACTCTCTGATGCATGATGATCATGCCCATCACTTGATCGTGACACATCGGCTGAATCAGATACATGTGTGACATCGTGACACATTGGTGTAGGTATTGATTTAGGGACTGACCAATGTTCTGATTGCAGTAATTGTTGGGCCACGTCAAGTGCATGAAATGCAGCCTATTGAATTTGATGATCCTGTAGATGGGCATCTGTCAGTCTGTTACATTGGTGACTATTCACCAGATGGCATCACAGTGCAGCTGTTACTGCATTACTGATGCAGCTTGTTATTCGTAGTGTTGTGTTATTTTTGTGAACTTGTTCATTCAACAGAAGAGTCATCCATTGTCTTGTCCCACCGTGTATAATGTCGTCTGTGATTCTAGATCGTAGTCTCAGGTGTAGAGCAGCTGGCTGCTGAAGCTGGTCGTTGGGCTGCTAACGGCAACAGTGATGCATCTGTTGTTACTGTACCATTTCACTGCTATCGTTCATTGCCGTCAGCACAGTTGTCTGATCACGCTCAGGTTTGTTGTTTTCTTTAATATTCTTTGTTTAAAGTTTTTTGTATACCTGTCTTAAGATGGAGCGTATTATGCTATGAACTTATCGTGCTGTTCGTGTGTTTTTCGTTTGGTTTTATTTGGTTTTTGGAAGATAACTCAAGTTGCTTTGAGCCCAAAGTGACCAAACTTTGTAGGTATCTAGTTCAGGTCAAGGCCATACTTGGAATTGCTTTTGAGGTCAAGGGTCAATGGTCTCAGGCAGATGAAAGACTTTTGAAAATTGGTTAACATTTGACAGAGCCAGTTACGTGTGGAAGTTTATTTGGGGACACACTGACACTGTGTTGATAATTGGCTCCATAGCAAACGCTTTTTGATCGATTGATTGATTAATGAAGTGATTGATACAGTACGGAGTTGTGAGTACCGAGACATTGACTGTCGGTGAACTGTGTGGTTTCAGTCAGAATCTGTCAGTGCTGATGATAACATAAAGTACGAGTTATCATTATACGGAGATGTTGACTTCACTCAACCTCTCAACTGCTTCCTGGCAGCAGTACATGACAAACAGACGTTGTACGTCAAGGCGTCTGCCGTCTATCACACAGGTTGTGACTATTCAAGAAATATCGTGATTATTTGCACGAACTGCCATTTTGTAAATTTTGTGAAAGCAAAGTGCAACGCTTGATCGCTCAGAATCGGCAGTTCAGGTTTATACGTTCAAGGCCAAATGAGTTTACCTAAAAATGGTGCAACCAGTTCACGGCAGCTTACTGGATCGAGTTCAGTGCTGAATCGCGATGGTCTAATCAGCCCTGAAAGTATCGTATGGCCGACATAGGTATATTGAGCCTGCCTCTCTGCCTTGTCTCGCCCACCTCCAGGCTAAACCCTACGTCCCCTATCTGCAATCTTGGATACTCTGTCTGACTCCAACTATCTAATTGTTCATGCTCAGAATGGCATTGTTAGGCCACATTGAATGCATGAGATGCAGACTATTATTGATCGATGATCCCAGCCATTTGTCAGTCTGTCACCTTGGGCAAACTGTGCAAAAATGGCTGAACGGATCGATGTCCTGTTTGTGGTGGTGACTCGAGTGTACCCAAAAAACATTTTATGAGATGGGGGTCCTCATCCCCCCACAGCGAGGGGGAAGGGGTTTGATGCAGCCTAACCAGTTGCTGAAGTCAATGTGTATGATGAATTAGCATTCCATTTCACTGCAACTGGTGTTGCAAGTCTGACAGAGTCATGATGTGGGCTGTTGTGCATGTGATTGTGTTACAGATACGGCTGATAGGAGAGTGATGATTGACAACTGCACTGTTATTGCAGCTGACTCGCTGACACAAGCCCATCCACTCATTGTCGCTGGGTATGATCCATCAGACTGTTCGTTGGATATAAAAGTGAAAGAATTTGACAAAACATGTTGCTTTTGTATCTGAGGCTGATTGTGGATGGATCTGGCACAGCATACAAATCTAAGTACACTTTAGACACCAGGAACTGCCTATCGGTGCCAAGCCGCTCTGGCACTGATGCAGTAGCTAGGCTGATGCGTGACAAGTTACATGTTTATAGGCCTGTCTGGGCCGTCCAAACGACTTCACTGCTAGGACTTCCCAGGTGGTGTACTGGTACTTAATTCTATGCATCTGCACGCCTTTGGGCAGAAGACACACTATGCATTCTGGTCGTGCTGTTTGTCTGTGATGAACTGGTGTGGCAGACACATATGGGCTTGCCGTGGATTCTCGTTTTTCTAGTATCAAACTGTGTAAGTTGCATGCAAGGATGTATTGAGTGTATGCAAGGCTGTGATGTTACCAAGGACTGAAGACTCAAGGACAAGGACTTTGCTACTACCATCACTGATGCAAGACTGTGTTATATGTGGATGTAAAGGTGTGCATGGGACAAGACAGTGAGATGGCACGACAAGTCGACTGCTGCTGGTACAACCACTGACGATGGCAGTCAGAGGTTTGAGTTTGTGTTGCGTCATTACTGGACGAGCGTCACTCAGATGTCGTTACGCTGTGCACTGACCACGTGCAGCACGATGTCGGACTCCACTGACCTCCAAGTGTCTCATGTATGTACTCACCACTAGCACTGTGTGTTTGCCGTTCTGCTAGCACGAGTACTAGAAAGTTATGGATGAATTTTTGTAAAACAGATCTTTGGACAATGTCTATAGATCATTCAGTCGGTCTTTTGAGGGTGCACAGTACAGTGTAATTTTGAGATTGATTATGATGTGGATCTGGATCTAAGAACTTGTTTACAGTCTGGTGCTGGAACTCAGCTTTCCAGTGCACAATGATCGTGCCCGTCACTTGATCATGACTTACATGTAGATGTTAGTGACTTTCAGAAGATGATAGTTGAACTCAGGTTGAATGGGACATGTCCACAATGTTACTGCTTCTCTGAACTTTCTGCCACCCTTTGCGACATCACCTTAGCTGCAGACAGTTTAGGCGACGACTGAAAGTGTTGTTATTTAGAGAGACTGAGAGCAGCACGGCCGGCGCTCTGTGACTGGTTGATATGTGATGCCTTCGTTACTTGTTTATGTGTAATGTGAGGACTGGGCCACCGGGTGGGGGTCATATTGTGTAGCATTTATGGAAGTTGCCATTTAATTGTGGTTTGTGTAGCAACATTGCTATACTTGCCTGTATGCTGTACAGTGTCAGACGGGAAGTCGTGAGTGGTGCTTGCAGCAGTTAAACATACAAGATCTTAAGTCACAACTACATCGACATAGAACTGATGCAGTACTTGTGACAACTGGTACACTTCTGATGGACCGCACTGAGATTACTACACGTATGTTGCTGTACTCTAGACACGTTCTTTTTCTGCAGTTAAGTGCCTACAGTGGAGACGAAAGCCACATTAGCAGTTGGCTTGGTCCGTCCGTCTGTGCATGACGCATGACGTCTTGTGTAGTAGCCGTGCAATGGGCTTACCGTTTGTTTTTTAGCTGTTACTAGGTCTATTCAGTCTTCCATCTTTCGGGGATCGGTAAAAGGAGTACCAGCTTCAGCTGGGAAGGCAAAGGCATGGTTCATACCATTCGTGGATAAACGCATGGGTGTGCAGGTAAAACTGTGAAAACCCTTACAACGCTTGACATACTTCAGCACTTTGGGAGTGGGCTTCCGACGAAGATGTGCTATAACAAGTGTCGACGCATTTATCTTTGCCTTTCACACTGCACTTTTTGTACTATATTCGTTGTTTTATGATCTGAAGATCTGAGTCAAGTCGTCCCTGAGGCAACTAGGGCAAACCAACCTTGACCAAAACCCTCAGTCCTAACCATAACCGTTGGGAACAGGTTCACCTGGGCATTCTTTGACTGGTATTCATTTGACATATGGCAGTGGAGTGGTGTAATATCCCGTAGTTTTGTGTCCAGTGTTTTGATGATGACTTGTGGCACAGTGTCGTGCTGCCTCGTCCCCAAAATGACCTATAAAGTGTCGAGTGGGACGTTAAGCCTCTACTCACTCACTCACGTGTCGTGCTGCCATGTTTTTGCTGGTGACTGTGATGCGTACATTAATTTGTACTAAATCTATTTGCGCAGTGTCGAGATGGTAGTCTGTTGTCATGCAGTCTATCAGTGCTGTGTTGCAGTGAATTCTGACATGTTTCGGAGTGAAGCACTGAGGCAGTGTTCATCACCAAACGTGCATGTAATCGGTCTGGATATCAGTGCCGTCGTTGGCATCGCATTTGCGGCATTCATCATCGGAGTTCTACTGACTGCCGCACTCTGGCTGATCTACAATCGCACAGGTATTAACATTTGACATTTATGAAGGAATGTCACCTAACGTGTCTTTGACATGGGCTGAACTCGAAGCCAAAGAATGTTACTATGGAGTGAAATAAGTTGCCAAGCAGAGATGAATGCCTGCACACCATTCCAGTGGAGGCTGCCTGTGTGAAATGATGCACAACAGTTTGTATGGTGATAAAAACTGGTTTTGCTGTGCTTACACACTGTCGTATTACTTAGTCTTTACTTTGTTTAATTTGTTAAAATGCTAAATTAATACTCTGCTACTTCTGGCTTTGTTAATTGGTGTTTGGCTAGCATTTTGGTATCACCGTATTCATTTGGTACAAAATTATGAATTTCTGTGCAGTTTTTAATGAAAATGACAGTGAGGCTGCATATGTTTTTCCTGTTTAATTTCACTTGATGTTTTCAGCATTCTGAGTTCATACGTTAGCATTAACTTAGGTATCTGGTCAGTACTAGTGAAGCTCGGGTTATATGTTGTATGGCAAGGCAGAGTGAATGACGTGTGTTTGTGTAATCGTTCAGCGGTACCTGGTGTGAAGAAGCGCTGTATGCACAACACTAGTGGAGAGTCAACATTGAGTTGCAACACTTCACTGACAACGCGTCGTGTCCAACAACCCTCGGTTGTCTGAGATACAAGTCTCACTGCGTTAGGAAGTAGCACGGGTCACTTTGCATATACCTCAGTCAGCCACGCACTCCACCAGTTGGCTGGCGTGACGCTGTGCTTGCCAGGGATGTGGAGTAATGAAGAGGGATATTAACTGTCAGTTGGCTAATTCACAGAACATTTACAATAATCTTATGTCAAAATCTGATGATTATCTTTTAGGTGTCTTGGGACAACTGTTGCTGCTTATGACATCATAACTTAAGATGTCTTACGATGATCCCAGGATTAGAAAAATATTAGAACTCATGTCTGCAAGTACAGGCCAGAACCCCAACTCAGGGTACTCTAAACTTTTACTCCACATCCCTGCTGCATATATTACTTGTTGATTGACTGTCTCGAGGCATTCTGCTCTAAAGCTTCGAATATAGCATGTCTCGGGAAACAAAATAGAGTTCTAAAATTAGAAATATGTTGGTCAGAGTGTTTTCAGGCTGCATCGAATGCATGAGATGCAGACTATTGTTACCGATGTTCACGGTGTCTGTCTGTCTGTCACACGGCTTAAATCAGTGGTGGCACGTGCAGCGTACGCCGCATGCCATGTTCTCGGGGTCATTTGGTGCAGCTTTTGTCAAATTACTTTGACCATTTGTTCTTAAAACAAAAGAGTATTCTCAGTTGAAAGAGATTTTATTTTGTTGTAGCAGTAATGACATATATGTCTCAGTGATGTAAGAAATTGGGGAATATCTGTATGTTTATGAACTCCTGTTGCAACTTTGGAGTGTGTATTACGGATATGGCATATCGTATTCGAAGCTTTGTGATATTTTGTTGTTTTATCGTTTAAAATGTGGACTGTTTTGGTTTTGTTTTAGCTGTTGTGAAATCCACTTTGAAGCTGGTGCTTTGCTGTTGAAATGTATAGTGAAATATACAGTTGAACAAATTGTTGACTGATGTTTCTTTCTTGCAGCTGAATGGTGTCAAGTAGTTTCCCATTGTGTCTGATCTTATCCATATTCTACAACAAATTAATGGTTTTTTATTGCCATTTTGTTTGTGTAATCTTTACAGTAATGATTTTACCAGTACACAGATGTGATACAAGAATACTGCAAGACCCTGGGCATGATGGTGCATGAAGCTGGAAGATTTGCTCAAAACAGAAATAACTGGAAAGAAAAACTACCCGCTTTATCACGAATGGAGCGAGCTTGACATCATTCAGTTGAAATTGTTTTGTGTGCATATTGAATATTACTCTAGCTTCGTTTGTCATGTCGGCTGTCTGTCTCTCTCTTTGTTGGCTATAACAAGACTTGAATGTTTGTTGACATTGGACAGTTGCAGTTGCCAAGTGCGACTAATTGTGGCCAACGCACCTGATGCGTTGCTATATTGTTTGCGTCTACAGTACATGCTTTGTGCCTGTACCTTGTTTGATGAGGTTACTGCTGTCTTCAGAGTTTATCAGTCATCTTGCAGCTGGCAGTTTTAGACATTTTCTTGAGAAATATTTTATCATGAATTTTCTTATGTTTTATATTGACGCGTTTTCAGACTTGTTTCTTAATGAGGCTACAATTATGTGTGCATCGTTCAGTTTTGTAGAATGTGGAGCTAATAGAGGGTAACCTAATTACCAGCTTTTGCCAAATTATGTGAGGCATTACATAAAACAGTCCTAAAAGTGTGGTTGTAACTGTGGTGATTTCTGAACAATTTCAGCTCGAATCACAATCAGAATAAGTCTCTGATGTGGATCGTCATGCAAGTTGAAATGGTCAGGATTTCCAATTTGGAGCTGTGAAGCTTGACAGCAGTGTGTGTGTTGCTTCGTCAACCTGTCTGATGAGTCGATAGTATTGTGTTTTCAGGTCATAAATGCAGAATCCACAAGACTGACTGAATTGTCTTTCATTTACATTTACAATTTGACGTGTATTCCAGGCAACTATGGTAACCCTTGTAACAGTAGTAACTGTCAATTTATCTACGATTGCTGAAGATCTGATCTTTTTAGTGTTTAATGTGGTTTTTTAACGACCTTCACAGTACTGTATTTTTAAAGTGTTTTACTGAGGAAAAATGCTGGTTCATTTTTTGTCACTAGTTGCTTTTAACCCTCGTCATGCTAATATATTTTACATACACATTATGCTAATGGGGGGGGGCAGATAAAATACCCGCCAGCATTATCTCGAGTTCAAGGACACCTACGGACAAAATTTAAACGGCTACACCCATGTTTTCAAGGTTTACCTGTTCAATGGTGTTGTCGACAGTATCACTGCAAGTCGCATTATACCACAAATGGCTCGCATCCGCCCGTTTTTTCGCTGCTGCTTTTGGTGTACCACTGATAAGCATAGCATTTTGTAGCCCATCTTTGTTTAGGAAGTCACGAAAGCACATTGCTGGATCTTTAGCGGTTCCAGAGTTCTTGTGACGAAAGTTGGGGGGTATTTTATCCCTCCCCATTAGCACAATGAGGGTTGATTTCTTTAATCCTTTTTACCTTGCAGTTTTGACTTAGTTCAATATATTTTATCATAGTAGACGAAATGGAGCAGTTTTACGTTTAGCATTGTTGTTGTTGAGTTGTACCAGTGTCATGATTGGCTGCATTTTGTATTGCTGAAATGAGATTTTTTAGGCTAGACGCCTGGTAAGATGTTAAAATGCTGAATCATTTAACTGTTTGACTGAATTTTGCAACTTCTGTAATAAATATATGTTCTGTTTTAGTCATAATCCAGTAGAAGACAGTCGATGAGTTGAGACGTTGTAGTAACTGCCGCAGACATTTGTAATGTGTTATGTGTTCATGTTATACATGGAAGTCATTCGGGGCTATTTTCACTCAGTATTGTTAACATGCTGGAGCACATTGCAGCATCGTTGCATATTTCACAATTTGTGCTTAATTTGCTTACCATACACATACGAAAACAATGCATGTGTTCACCGTCACATTTTTCGTATGAGAAAAGTGAATTTTTGGTGTTTAAATGCTAAGTGATCCATATTATACGCACATACGATGCAACTTGCAGCCTGATGCTTGAAATGCCACTGAGTTTGTTTGATATGATGTGCCATATTTGTACATTTGAGCTGCTCATGCCTGGTGTGTACTGTTATACAGTGGATGTAATGGACTGAAGCCAGCTGTCAAGCTGTCGTTAGCATTATTTTCACATCTGTGTGTGAATATTCATGTTTTGGCAGGGATTTTTTGTTTGTTGACGTTGAACAGCTGCTGGTTTTGTATAGTGTGTGCTGAGACGTGGCCTTGTGAGCAATCAAGCTGGGATTTTATCATTGTTTAGCACCTGCTTGAAATTGTCTATTTGTTAATGAACACGTTAGTCTGTGCAGTCAAAAGTTGACAGTGACTAGCTCTCCACATAATTTACCAGCAATCAGTGGCTACCTGACCATGTTGTTGGAATTTTTTTCAGAATTTATTAGAAGCTGATGTAAAACTGGCAGAAATTTACGTTGACTTGTTGCTGATTTGTGACTTGCTGTGTACTTTTACTGATACAATTTCGACAGCATTAAACAGTTCTTGTGGTTAGTTCTACACCGTACATATACACGTCGCGTCATACACAAAGACATGCATCACGAGTCAGCTCAACCTGGTCTCGACATGGTCTGCCACGTCAACACTGACTTAGCCAAACTGATACACACATTAATCAGTAGCCATTCTGCCTGCCCAGTCGGGCATCCTGCACCCACCCACCCCATCAACCCTAATAACCCCACAAAAATGTGAAATTTTGGACCCCTTCACCCCCACTCCAACACCGCCATCAACTCTCCTCACCCCAGAAAAGTTTAAATTTCCCGACCCCCTGCCCATGACCCCCAACTTTTTGCCTACAAACCATCCCCGGGTCACCATGGAACTACCCTGAAAATTTGGAGACAATCGCCCTACCCGTTCCCGAGTTATGAGTGTGACTCTAGGCCCCAACGATATTTCACATCCAGCCATATTTAATAATGTGAGATTTTCTTTGGTTCCATCTGTATGATACCAAAGTAAAATCCCACGCTATTAAAATGAGCTTTAAATGCAAGTATTATTATTATTATTATTAAGGTGTAATTATTGTCAAGACAGTTAAATAGAAATGTCTTCAGATGTCTTCTGAAAGTCTCCTCCGTGACGTCACTTGAACGCAGTGCCACAGGTAAACTGTTCCACGCGACTGGTCCACTGACAGTAATATACATAGTAGAAGTACCCTCCCCATCACGGGGTCAGGCCGTTCGCTTAGTGCCAGTGTGATGTGTGGCTAGGCCATAGACTAAGCTCCTGGTGAGCCTTCTTGCCATTGCCAGCAAGCATGCTTGCCACATGTGCTTTGGTCGCAAAGGGCCCTGGAAAAGGAAAAATAATATTTTAGTTTTTTTATCGCTTGTCCACTCCCTGAAATTTTCCATTCCCCGAAATTTCTGTGCATTAAAGTCATGAATGGGGTGCCCTGTACCTACCATGGAAATTTGGGCACAATTTTGCAGCCCATCCCGAGTTCTGAGCAAACTCACAGAGTCTGATGTAGAAACCATTCAGCATTTCAACACATGAAAAGTTATTCTTTGACTAATTTTTAAAATGAATAAAACATTAAAAGTTTCTGATAAAATGTAGTAAGTAAAATTAGTTTAATTACAGCAGTCAAGTCAGACAACAAAACTGACGATGCAGCTGCTGCTACAGAATACATCTGATGCAAGTCATGGTTCTATCTGACTTCCACTGCAAAATGTGGCAAGTACACTGAACAATTTGTTTGCAACTTCACATTTACCATTAAAAATTAAATTGCATAAAATCCACAAATGTTCAACATAATAATCACAGCTAACAAAGAGCTAAACAGCTACTGAATATCTTAAGCAATATTTCTGAAAAATGGCCATTCTCTTTGCACATGTAAGTGCATCCTGTACAGCAAGTGTAGCATGGGACTTGCCATAACAACGCTATGTATTTCAGTTCTGTGTCTTTCTGCACAACTTCACAGTTCAGTAATTGAAGACCCATCATAGACTATACAAATGTCGTGAATAAATGCGGATAATTTGCCTAAAAGTACTAAAATTTTTCAATAAAAATGAACTTTTCATTCTCATTGTCAGTGGCACACATTTTCCCGCTGACTGTAGTTATGAGGCAAGTATCTAAACAAGAATATATCTAGGGTGACAGAACAGTCGCAATGTGCCTAGTAATGATGCTGTTGTCTATGGTGACTGGATTGTTGACGTCTTGACCTTCGTCGTTGTTGAATGCGCTTCTGAGTTCTACTGATCACTGGCATCCATGCAGTCTCCTGATGATGTCCGCTGTAGTTGTGTTCACTACGGAACTGACCATTTGTCCAGCCGTTGTTTGGCCAGTCATCATTTGACCAGCACTGTCCCGTGTCGTAACGAGCAGGCAACATTACTGAAGCCTGCTGGTACCAACAACGTTGCCAGTCATCATTTGTTGCAGCGTGGCACAATGGCACGGTGCCTACAGCATCATAACCCAACTCCACTGCATTATGCCAACTCGGCTCAGCTGAATAGTTATCCCACTGTGTCCGCCGCTGGGTATATTCATTCCACTGACCGGCGGACCTCAGACTGTGGTCAGCTGTGTCAGTTGACCAGTGTGTAAAGCGTCGCTGCATGCTGTTGTGTTGCTGCAAAGTGTTGTTGGCACACACGAGTTGCTGATGAAGTTGCGTGCTGTCTGACAGTCTCGGGGACCTGGCAGCAGACATGTCGGCATGTTTGTTGTTACTGGACACACAGGCAATAATACATCATCAATCATCAGACCTCAGCATTGGCATCATTAAGGACATTCCGCGGTCTCTTGAACCACCCACCCTGCAAGGATTGTTAAATGGAAAATTTTGCATAACACAAAGTTCAAGATGGCACTGCAAAATGCAAGATTCAACAAAATTTGATAATATCAGCATTTATTAGACATGCTGGACCACCCAAGGACTGAAATGATACCATCCCAGTGTTCTTAGTTTTCTGTGCTAACATTTTCGCTGGCAGAGCTCACAACTGGCAATTAAACCAAACTAATAACGCATAACAAACAGTAATGAGTAACATTTCACCAGGGAAATTCTCAGAAGGTTTTTCTTCGTATGATCTCCCTGAACCCATACAAATGAGGAATTTAAGACTTTCAACGAGGGTCGAGGGACATAGGACAGTGGGGCAGACCTCCCAAACAATCGACAGCATTCACGATGGCAGCTCTGCTTCCCACCCCTTGGTGCTGTGCACAGTAATTGTTATAAACTGTTCCACATGTAAATTATCACTATGCTGTAGCATAGTGATAATTTACTAGATCTACTCTCTGCTTTGTTTGACTGTCCCAGTTTCCATGAACAAGTCTTCCCAACAAGCTTTGGGGAATGAAGCAGATACGTAACGTTTTAGCAAGAAATCCACTGAATTAAATTTGAAGTCCTTTGTTAACTCCATTATTTGTTAATGTCAGCGTGAGCTAACTTGCCAGTACACGTACCTGCTCAGCAAGTCGTTCAAGTAATTCTCACGCTCAATAGCATGACCACGAGCAACGTTGAAAGCTAGATGCAAACAAAACATCACACAGACATTACACTGCTAGCAAACTGAGTTCACACGCTGGGAAGTATTGAATTTCATTTTGCAACTGCAACAAGAGCACCAGACTCGGGCGTTATATCATTATTGTCTGGCGGTGGCCTTGACATCTGACCTTTTCACCCCAAAAGCAATCCAAAGTATGGTGCGTGCCTGAGCTACATGTATATGAAGTTTGGTGACTGTGTATGCAAAGGAACTCGAGGTATACTCTGAGGACGGGCAGACAAACAGGCTCATAACAGTATATGCTCAGTCCTAAGACGAGCAGACAACAAGAAGCCTAGCTGTCACTGACAAACAGCTTGACGATTGTGCACGCCGAGGTTGTGTTGTCAAGAACTGCCCTCTGGTGAATGGCAGTGAGCCAGATTTTGCTCCTGACAGCATATAGGCCCGATTTTCCAACTTTTACCTACCACTCTCCCATTTGATGCCCTCAATGAGGGGGATCCCCTCAAGCTATTGGGTTCATATTTGGTACGGGAATACTAGAATGGCTGAGCTACAATCTGGTGAAAGTCACATGAAGATTGACTCCATCGTTTGGGCACAGTACATCGACGCGACAGCCGCACAGCCACGTTGCCAGAGCAAATGCTGCACCAATGCACTGCATCAGGCAGCAAAAATGTGGCAAAAACGAGATAAACACAAATTTTTAAAGACGACAGGACTACTAGAACTACTGCACTTTGTATACATCTTACAGACCATCAATGGCAGCTTGAGGTATGAAATGCATTCGATCTATCATATACCTACAGACACACAAAAGATACAACATCTCAACCGTTCTTCTCTAACTCATAACGCATCCTACAACAAAACTAGGAGAGCACTCTGCTCTGCTCTCAGCAGTAAATGAAACAGAACTAACAAACCACAAGTAGGCCTACTGGTAACGTAAAGCAAAAACCTGTGTACATTCTTGTATACAATTTAAAATTTTATTATTCCCGACATGTCACATACAAAAAACAGTAACTGTGAACTGGAATGCACATTTATATAGGCATTAAGGCCTATATATACACTTGTGTGCAAACAACGTTCATGCATCCGTGCTATCAAAACATTACGTTATGTTCAACAGTCGCCTCTCACAATCATGCCGTCTAACTACATGCAGCTCACTGCCTTCAACCAACAACGTCAGACCAGGTCCTGCCTGGCTGTTCACTAAACACAACTCGCTGCTGCTTTGTTAGCAACAGCATGGCTACTGTTGTTAGGGCAAAGGCAGGTATACTGTTCACTCCATTTGTGGATAAATGTGTGGGTGTGTACTATGAGATCCCTTGACAACGTGTGCCATACCCGAGCATTTCTGCGGTAAGGTTTCTGTTATTAAGAGACGCTACATCAAGTGCCCAGCCACGTTTTACCTCATATACCATGACGGGTGGCCAGGCTGAGTTGGCCTAGGCAGCTGGTGAATGGTTTCGACAGACTTACCGACAGACAAGGTAGCCAGTCCTGTTGAGTCCGTGAGTGCAGTGCACACCAATCAACCGCTCTATCAACAACACAACCATGCCACACTTGTGAACAATAAAGACCATTTATGCAGTACACTACACTACATTTCCAAACTTTAAAAAATTATATCAAAAATTATCTAGTTCTCTTGCTCATATTGCAATGTCTAATGAATTCAGTCAAAAACAACTGACCTTAGCCGAAGCTTAAGGATAGCTGCTCTCGAAGCTGTAAGTACTACACGGTGGGCCATAAAAATGTGCCACTTTTATTTTGGCTGTAACTATGCCAAATGTTAACGGATCTTCAAAATTTTTTACTGCTGGAAATTATGAAATTTGCTACAAAACCCGCGTAATATTTTCGACCACAACTTAAACATATTGATGGAAACTTTGACGTCTAAATTTGCCACAAATATTGAAAAAATTGTAAAGAAAAAGCAGTCACATCAAATCTCTTTATTATTGCATAGCAGCCTGAGAGCTGGATTGAGTACAAAGATACACATAATATTTCACAAAGTACACAAAATTATACAAACAATCAAATGTACATATGCCTATAGTTACTGACATTAGCAAGTGCATAATGAACAAAAGAATTTTTGAACTGACGATTAGCAACAGAAGTCATAGGATATTTTTTGCAGCCCAAAGACTACTAATTATCTGTGAGTCTCAATTACGAGGAAGCAAGTGACTGAGACAGTTATCACTCGTCATCTTCACAAAAAAAGTGATAACTAAACTGTTCCCATCTATTGACTAGCTTTGATAAATCAGCACGTATACAGTTAAAATCATAAACACTGTCTACTGACGCAGAGTTGCTAAAATGATTTAATATGCACCCATTTTAATGTGTCTAGCTTACTTATTGTTATTTTCTTATTTGTTAACTTAGTCTTTGCCTTCTGCTAATATTCTTTGAAACAGCAAACGTTTTTGTTCTAAATTCTGTCAGTGCCATTACACACCCAGCAAGTGACGCAGTACGACTTCTCACACCGGTAACGCTTCTTCACTGGACCTGACCTGTGGCCACTGAACAGCTCCGACCTCAGTCTGGTCTATTCTGATCTATGGAGCGTCGTCCAACAGCAAGTTTATCAGTCATGGGTGCATAACAGTGCTTGTTGAATATTTGGTGTGGCATAGACCAGAGCCTCACTGACAGTGCAATTTGTGAGAGGTGTGGGCATCTTCAGATGTGTGGTGCGGGCAAATGGTGGACACTTCTAGCAACTGTTGAACAGTATCAGTGTGCATTTAGCTATATATAACACGAAAATATTTCACTTTTGTGGCCTTTGATACGTTTCAGTTGTGTCATTGATAATTTTTAAAACAAATTTAGACTTCAAATTTCCCAAGGTAGTGCAATAACATATTAAAGGTGTGGTGGGAATTATTACATGGATCTAATAGCAAATTTCATACATTTTCCACTGGTAAAAGAATTTTTAACATCAGTTAACACCTGGCAAAATTACAGCCAATATAAAAGTGGCATTTAAATGTAGAAAGCAGCTCACCTATTTACTAATTACAGCAGTGATATGCAGCGGTTCAACATATATCTAGTATGGTAGTGACTATAATGTGCAAGTGGCACAATCAAATGCACAACAGATAAATACCGTTATGAGTGTTTTCAGATAAGAACTTGTCAACTGCTTCAAAAAACCTACACCAGCAGCAACATTGCAGTAAGTAAGTAAAATGAATCTAGTTTAATCTGCCACACTTGATGATGAGACAATAATAAAGACTTCAGCAACACAATGAGCATGATACCATGAGTTCAGCTGTAGGAGGAAAAGACTTAGTGAATACATGTGTTTTAAACCTGGAGTGGAAAACAGAAAAATCACCGGGCAGGACGACTAGGCACCATGCTCTCAATGACCTGGTCGCTCGAAGTTTTGCCTCAGCTGGAACTCCCGTGACAAAAGAGCCATCCGGGTTGTTCTGCACAGACGGGAAGAGACCCGATGGTCTGACACTCG
>Ga0126335_1000900_pt1 | contig 15568 bp, 14 predicted proteins | sample OlaspJWI45metaG_FD_108409 | JGI IMG/M metagenome (GOLD analysis project Ga0126335, IMG submission 108409) | Marine gutless worms symbiont microbial communities from Oahu, Hawaii - Olavius sp. 1 OAHU.JWI-45 metaG | ecosystem: Host-associated > Annelida > Digestive system > Unclassified | place... | reverse complement strand
GTCTGCTATGTTTAATTTTAAAGTGTACGTTTTTGTATTGTTTATTCTATTTTTCTTTTTCTTTCATTATTATATAATATTGTATCAATTAGACATAGGTGGCCAGCATTGATGGGCGTAGGCTTATTCTGGCAGCCTTCCATGATATGCTAGTACCATATCTTAATATGTTGTCAGTATGTATATGGAAAATAAATTCTGTCTCTCTCTTTCTCTCTCTCTTCCCTTCATGTGACGAACGTGCATGCTTAAATTAAAAGTATAAAAATGACACCAATGTGAATATCATAAACACAGCAGTAGGTCGCTAGATAGAAGACATTAAATATTGGCATAAGTATATAGCTTATAATGTAAGCATACTGGAGTCATTTGGTTGTGCAGTATGTTTTAATTCACGAATTGTTATTTCTGGATTTTCACATTTTAAATTTTCAATAAACTGAAACCTATAGCCTAAGTTTACATGTGTTTGCTAATCTATGTACTAAAATATAAATTATTTGTGACTGAAGTGATTGATAGATTTCATGGACTTGGAATATCACATCTGTTGTAATATATAAAACAACTGACTTGGATAATGATCACTCCGCTACAGTCAACTAACTCAACTGCAGCTACATTTCACTTCAATAAATATTCCTGTATGTAACACTAGAGTCAGATAATACTTGCAGAGAACAGAAACCTGGAACAGTTTGTACACACCTTTAGCCAACATGTTGAAACATGTGGCACAGCAGAGAGAATTTCTCTGATATATCATATTGTCATTGCGTTCTGGGTTATATATATACAGACGTCTGTGCACTTGCTCCTGTGGCTGGAGACTGCGACGACTATCAGTCAGTCTGGTACTATGACAGAGCAACAGATCGCTGTCTCAAGTTCGTCTATGGTGGATGCGGTGGCAATGACAACAGGTTTCACTCCAAGGAGGATTGTGAGCTCAGATGCCGCATCAGCAAGTCCACTGTTAACGGTCTTGGTGAGTCTCATGCCTGTTGAATCACCAAAGCCTTATCTGTCAATGAGTGTTGTATCAACCTTCTGTAGGGCAAAATCATTGCAAGTTTTTTATGAGGTTGCCTCATAAAGAGGCACTATATCAAGTGTCCCTTACTTTTTGGGTCAGTTGGCAATCTTGCCTCATCTGCAGTTGTGACAGCTTCTCAGGTTTACGTTGCTGTGGGTAATTGAGTTAAAGATAAGATAAGGTATGCCGAGTTTAGTGTGTAATCAAAAGTTGACTGTAAGCCAGCTTAGTCTAGCACATGTAATCAAATCCAGCCATAATAGGCCAAAGTCCATGAAGTCAATTCGGAGGTGAGGGTGAAATGACTAAGGTGGAAAAGATCTGTGAAAAAGGTAAGTTTTCAGGCTAGAGTGTAAGAGTGAAAGAGTGACAGTCAATGAATGTGATGACATGGAAGATGAACTGAGATGAGTGGAATGAGGTGAATGAGGAGAATGTTGAGTGTCAAGAGGCTTATGAGGCTTAAATTGTCACTTCTAGGATATCTACTGTATATCATCTTCAATAAAGCAAGCATAAAACAACAAGTGTAAATAAGTTAAGCTCTTTGGAGATGATTGTGTCAGAGTTTTTGTTTGGACTGTAGACGTGTGCAGTGAGTGGGCTGATGCTGGACCTTGCAGACAGTTCATCGTCCGATGGTATTATGACCACGAGGTCGGCGACTGTCTGCAGTTCATGTATGGTGGCTGTGAAGGCAATGTCAACCTGTTTGAGACGAAAGAAAGATGTCTTCAACAGTGTCCAGTTCACGGTCAGATTCTTTCTCCCAGTCATTTCAGTCACTTCTCTCTGGACTCCTGACTTGATCATATCATCTCTTTGTACAAGATCCTTTTGCTTGACTGCAGCTTATGTGAAACATGTTGGCTAAAGGTGTGTACAAACTGTTCCAGGTTTCTGTTCTCTACAGTTGTTTAGTGGACAGTGTATCAATATACTTTTTCGGACTGGTTCGCCAAAAGTGGTAAATGACTGTCAAGTCAGTTTTGGCTTTCTTCCTGCCAAAAGCCAGATACTTATTCGTACTGCTAGCTTTTTGTAGAGGTTTGCTGTATCAGAAAACAGCCTGTGCATGCTGTTTGCGAGTGATGCGCGCCGGCAGTTGCATAGTGTTTTATGCAATTTGGCGACAATATCGGACCGTGCGCCAGCTGCGCAGTGCTGTTTTTGCCAAGTTATTTGATGGGTCTCAGTTGTGTGTATGTGTATATATACAACTAAGCAACAAACAAAATAGGCATACGCTTGCTGCGAAATGATAATGCAAAAATGTATATATACATATATTGAGGTTGTTACTTAGTTAAGTTAGTTAAGCTGTTTCTTCTGCTACCTTTACGGTGAATAAAGATGAATATAATGTCTGCAGCTCTGGTTGATCCTCAGGTCGGTTTGGGTTGAAGTGGACCACAGATGACTGATATAAGCAAATCTGAACTTCAAGTTCAATCTTGTCGTCTGATAATGTGTGTGTAGAGATCTGCGCACTGCCGGCTGAGACTGGGCCTTGCCGAGCATCCAAACAACGTTACTTCTACGACGTGTCGTCAGGGACCTGTCGCCAGTTCACGTATGGTGGCTGTAACGGCAACGCAAACAGGTTTCTGACACTGGACAACTGTCGTCAAGTCTGTGAGTACCGCAATACCAGTGAGCCGGCGACCACCCATCTGCCAGAAACTGTCAGCATGACTCCAGTCGACAGTCCAACACTACCAATCACTCATTCACCCACGACTACAGCTGCACCAACGACTATTCCACAACAGCCAACCACCGGTAACAATTACATTAATCATTCCCATGCCACGTTGGTGGGCCCACTGGGTGGCGCTGGTTTTTGTTTTGATTGTTCTCAGCCAGACATGCTAGACTTGAACTGAACTAGTTCATTGCAAAATGAGCTAATCAACCAGCTTTCGACCCCCAAAAAGTCGCCAGCTGGTCGCAGGCCCACATGAACTTATCAAAAACCTGGTTAGAAACCTGCCAGTTTCTGACTGTATAGCGTAATGGAATGTGGCCTTTACTTCTCAGTTTTCGCTGGACAGTGGCCATCCATCCATAAGTGGCCATCCATGGATGGATGGCCACTGTCCAGGCAGTTAAACTGTCTGGCTCGATACATACTGCGATGGTTTAGCCTGCAGATGATAATAATTATTCATTAGAAATATACGAAACTAACACAATATGCACGCAGCACTGCATTCAGTTTGTCACGTTTATGATGCCGTAATGCAAACTGAACGACGTGACATTTGTAACAGATGGTGGACTGGTGGATGGCAGTGAGTTGTGTCTCCTGCCCAGTGACTCTGGTCCATGTTACAACTACTCATGGGCTTATTTCTACAACCCGCTGTCGAGTCGCTGTGAGGAGTTTGTGTACGGCGGTTGCAGCGGTAATGCAAACAGATTCACGTCAGTTAGTGAATGTGAACAGCGCTGTATCTACCTGGAAACTGTCACACCAATGACGACGACGACGACGACCCGATCTACTCAAGCAACCATGCTTCAGCTCAAAACCACACTTCCTCTGGGCGGTGAGACTGTCTTCTTATTCTGTCTGGTTATATTTGGCAGTGCTGCTGTTGTTGTTGACATCCGTCATTGGCATTGAGGTTATGTGATTCAGGTCACTGTTTGTCCGTGAGCACCAGAAAAGTGTTAATGAATTTGTATAAAAATATAACTTTGAGAGCTGTACACCTTTTGACAAGATACAGTCAAATTTTGTAAAGATATGGATCTGTGTCCGGGATAATATTTATGCCTTGCTCTTATGAAATATTCATACTTTACTCTTGTTCACTAGACAGGACATTTCTAGTTTACGTCATGTTATTGAATACAGGTGAATGAAGGCTTTCTGTTAAAGACCACCGAACAGACGTTGAAGTGGTTTTTGGTTTTGTGATATTATAGATTTATTTCTGCTTGTTTTCGTTATGCTGCAGTGTATGATTTTGTGATGATGGTAAAGAAGTTGGTGGACGTAAATATGTGTTACAGACAGCCGTGTATGTGAGTTGGAGAGAGACACTGGACCATGTACAGAATATCGTGCTGTCTGGTACTTTGAACCAGTCAGGCGAGAGTGTCGCCGCTTTCTCTATGGTGGTTGTCACGGCAATGCTAATCGCTTTTCATCGGAGGACGAGTGTCGATCTCTATGTTTACAGCAGCGTCTCTATGTCAATGAGACCACTGCCACTGCGACCACATTGTCTGTCACGTGGTCTGTGGATGATAATAGGGGACGCCAGGCACAGGCCGACGACTCTGCACCAGACGTCTATGGTAATGGTTGTGATTTGTACAGGCCATGTGTTTACCATGTTCAAGCAAACCAATTTCACTGGTCCGATTTAGATTTTGTTATTTGAATTTAATACTGCAGTGTCAAAAGAGGTTATCGAAAACTAATACTTACGGTAAAACCGTTATTTTACAGCTGTAGAAATACTGGATTGTAACAACAGATCTGAAACAAATTTTGAAAATTCTAAAAATTACAACTTTACAAACAGGCCTATGCATGATTGCTAACACAACAAAGATTGCACGACGTGAACTACAAGGACAAATAATATGTCAGGTTTACAGGCTTATTCGGTTGCTAATTGCTATAGATTCAGACTGTTGTTGCTGCTATTAGACTACACATCAGACGATGTGTGTGAGTTGGAGCGTGACGAGGGTGAATACTGCACTGGCTGGGAGCAGTACTGGTTCTACGACACTGAACACAAAGTCTGCCGCATCTTCTGGTACGGAGGCTGCAAAGGCAATGGCAACCGGTTCACAACTGAAGATGATTGCACAGACGTGTGTGTGACTGCACGGCAGACATATCAGCCCACCTCAGCCACATCGACCAGTGCGTCCGGTAATACATTTGACTTGATGGTAGTAACAATAAAATGACTGATTCTCGGTAACGTTATACTAATTTGCTTTTACAGTTAATTATAGTATTTAGCAGTAAACAGTTTCATTATGATAAAGTGGTGGTGGTTTCTGTTATATAATAATAAATGTTAACGAAACAAAAGCATACTTATAATAATCTTTATTCACTGCAACTTACAGTAGACATTGACAACACAGAACGAAAGACAGAAATACACATACACAATACTTGTCAGTTAGCTAAATAAGTAACTTAATATGCATTGTAGAAAGGACCTGAGGTCTACTTCTATGATTTTATCATCAACCACGTGAAGTCTTGTATTCAGTTACTCTTTAGATTTTGACGAGGATTGTGATGATGTACTGATGTAGATTACCTGTTGCTTTTCTTATAATACTATTGTCAACAACAACGGAGATACTTACAATGTAACAATGGTACATTGCAGAATCAGCAGCAGCAGCTGAGGCGATGACGCGGAAGACCAGTGACAGCAGTGAGAGATGTTCACAGTCAACTGAGTATGGCGCGTGTAGCGAGCTGCTGGAGCGCTGGTTTTGGGATGAGTTGAGTGCCAGCTGTCAGAGGTTCTGGTACAGTGGCTGTCAGGGGAACGACAACAACTTTGAGACAGAGACCGACTGTAATGCTGCTTGCAGCCACCAACAGACAACAATCACAACAACAACCATAACACCACCACACGTGACTCAGATGGAGTCACTAGGTACGTAATTTTTTGATACGACAAAGTCATCAATTTTGCATTTTGTACATATGCTTCGAGTTGAATGTTCACACAATTGACTTGGGTGACTGATTTGCAACAGCTCCATCTTGACACAGTCTATAGCTTTTTGAGAACGGTTTTTTGTCGATTGTTTGTCTACTGTGTGTCCGAAAAAAAGTAAAGCAGTGTATACATTTTTGTAACTCAGCAAACAACGTCAGATTTTAACCAAATTTTGCACCAACAATAGGACATCTAATCGCAAACAAATTATCAAATTTCAGTAAAATCTGTGAACGTCTGCAAAAGTTACGACAAGTTTAGCGAGGTCACCCAAAAACATGAAATGTCCACTACTGGCAATGCAAAGACATGTAACTGTGATGTGCAGAAATCAAACATTTAAAGTCTGTGTTCAAAATATTCTCCACGTGCTCAAACGCAAGCTTGAGGACGTGAACGCTACCGTCTGACTGCTTCATCGATGATCAATTGATCATCTGGTCGAAATGTTCCCACTTTTTGATAAAACGCAACTTCAGCTGGGCAACATCATCAATGCGTTGCAGTACACATGCTCCTGCAGCTTTCTCTCAGATCTGATAGACTAATGCGCTGAGATCAGGACTGTTTCCTGGCCAGAGAGATGGTGTTTCACGGGCTAACTGCTGCACGGTTTTTATGTGCCATGTGGGTAGGAGCAGTGTCCTGTCAGCAAACGTCACTTCCGGACCAATGACTGCACTAATTAACGTGCTTATAACTTCACTGTTAATGAATATTTTTAACGAAATTTTGCACTTCTTTCAAAGAATCCAGTGCATGCAATTCTGTTAGGATGCGTTGAGATTTGACATTTTTATTCAGTATTGTCTGTCATTTAATTTTTCCCAGACACAATGTAGATATATGTTGCCACATATCACGAGAAACTGAAAATGTATGAATATAACGTAGTGCCTAATAAAGCTGATAGAAGAAAAACTAACTACGACATTGTGTAAGTTTATTTTAAAGTCAGTTCCTGCAGTACTGCTAATAAAATGATTGTGTGTTGTTTGAATGTAAACATTTGTCATTGCTGTGAGTCAATATTTTTGTGATTCTTCAGTAAATGTAAAACAAATATTTGTATGTTATTCTTGCATATACAGTAGATTTGAGTACGTTTTAGTTTATAATAATAATAATAATAATAACGTCTCTTTATTGCAATTGCAGACAAATGCTGCAAAAGATACACATAATATCTGCCACGCAGGGCAGTATGTACACATAGTTCAGCACGGTAATGTAAGCAGCCCATGCATGAAATACAGCCATACAGGGGGCGCTAGATTTACTCAATGCCGCTAAAGTTCTTTTTGCAAAAGTGTTTTTAATTAAATTTGACTACAATGGTTAAATGCTGTGATTTTTTGGTACATGCATTCAGTAGCATGCACATATCTGGTAAGTATACATCTATGTTGGTACGTTTTGATCTTTTATGCAACTTAATATGCTGTTAATTATCTTTATCTCATGACCTACTTTAGCACTGCTATCTCTAACACTGTGTCTGGAGCGTGTTAACGTGTCATAACTCACTCCAGATAGTCTGTGTACAGTATGCTGTAGTGTGATAATCACAGATCAACACAGCTGGCCTACACACCAAGCTAGGCACTACAACCAGCGGCGTTCACAGGTCATGAGATAAATAGATTTCAACACTGTCCGTGGGGAGTTTGCTCGTTAGTTGTTACACTCGCCTAATACACTCCAGACAGTGTTGAAACCTATATGTATTGTCTTACACAAAAGGAAATAACTGCACTTAAGCCGTTTTGTTGTTGGTCAAATGCACTTTTGAAATTTTTGTGGCATTATATCTTATTTTTTATTGAAAGAAATAATAAAACTTGTTGCGTTACATTTGTTCTTTCTTTGCAGAATTTTATTGCAGTATATTAGCACTGGTTGTTAATAACTCTGTTGATAACTGAGTTAATAAAAGCATGACTGATAAATAGTTAATGAGCTTGCAGTGTGCTAATCATTTACTAAATACAGAAGCACCCGCTATGAAAACAATGACAGAGATACTAAGACTCATGTTACATTGCAGCAGCAGCTGAGACGACGACGCAAACGATCAGCAGTGAGAGATGTTCACAGTCAGCTGAGTATGGTGCATGTAGCGAGCTGCTGGAGCGCTGGTTCTGGGATGAGTTGAGTGCCAGCTGTCAGAGGTTCTGGTACAGCGGCTGTCAGGGGAACGACAACAACTTTGAGACAGAGACCGACTGTAATGCTGCTTGCAGCCACCAACAGACAACGACGACAGCTACAACGACAACAACACACGTGACTCAGATGGACTCAGGGGGTTTGTAATCATATACAGCAGAATGGAGTCATCAGATTAGAGTTCAAGTCAGCTGACTGATGTTTCTGAGAGCAAGCCGTTTTAATAGGGCATCACTTACACTATGCTTGAGTCATAAATGCTGACAGTTTCTGCATTTAACTATTTGACAGTCAAACGATCAATTAAAGCTAGATGCTTCCTATAAGTGTTATTGTACTGGGTGGGTCCTAAGTTGATGTAAGCCATCTTTAATAGAAATGTTGTCTAGCACACAGGAAATTTTTTTACCTATGAAGTGATGAGGTAAACAACAATCCTGTTTGTTTTAATTGGCTTATTTTCAGGTTACATTATAGGCTAAGCGGCATCTCTTAACATTTGAAAGTTGCTGGAGTTGATTTTGGCAATGTTTAGCAGTGAAGACATAATTGGTAGATACTAACACAGAGACAAAGAAATGGCATTTAATTCTGTCTCATTTGTTGTTGTTCACACAGAGCTGTGTCAGTTGTCGAAGGATGCTGGTCCATGCTATGACAACATTCTGCAGTTCTACTGGAGCCCTGACGACGCCGAGTGTCGTCCGTTCACATACGGTGGCTGTGGCGGTAATGACAATAGATTCACCACAGCTGATGAGTGCTATGACAGGTGTGCCTCGACCGTGGATCACCCACATCGCCACACCTACTCGCCAGCTGACTGCTTCTTGCCGGTAACCGAGGGCCACTGCGACGGCGCTGAGGTTCGATGGTCCTATGATGCTAAACGTGAAGACTGTATGGCATTCTACTACAGTGGCTGCGGCTCTAACGGCAACAATTTCCGCGACTACGAGGACTGCTATGCTTACTGCAGCGCAGGTACACTTCGTCATGTAACAGTTATCTATACAAATCGGTAGGTGGCTAGGCTGTTAACCGTATGTGAATCATATACGCCGGCCAAGGGTCAAGTATAGGCTGAAGTTCTTGGAAAGAGGGACTTGGATAACAGGTCTGAGGCATCCTGTAAGTTTATCCAGCAGGATCTGGGTTATAACTGTTGCCTCCAGAAAGTTGTTTTTACAATCATCCCAGATACTGTTTATTTACAGCTTAGATTGCTCTTGGCATGTGGTAAGTTCTGGTAACGTTTCTCTACCGCATGTTTGCATTTTTCACAGGATTTGCTGGAAAATCGGACTGGATTTTGGAGTGGTTGATTAGTGTAGCTGTTCACTTACTCCCCGTGGGATGTTAATGATGTTTTTGACAATGCACATTATATTATTGTTTCCAGCAAAAGATGCTTGCGACCATCTACAGTGCAACCTCGACTGTCTGTACGGTTTTGAGATGGGACCGAATGACTGTCCACTTTGCAAGTGTCTCGACCCTTGTGAGGTACTGCAGCCAGACAGTTGCCTTTTACTTGCTATACTCACTGTCTGCTGTACTAATCTACATGTACACCGTGTCTCAAAAAAACCGGATCCCCACAATATTTATTTTGGCATAACTTTCAAAACAAGCCGGTTGTGGATAATTTTTGGCACAGAAGATCGTTAATCTTTTGCCTATCATAGGGGTCCACTTTCCTGAGACATGGTGTATGAAGCCATGAGATATGTGATTATTTATTTTTTGTGTGCCTTATTGTTTTTAGCCATGGTGGCATTCTAACAAAGACATGAAATTTTTTTAACATTTTATTGGAAATCCATATTCAGAAATGACAGTTTATGTGCTTAATTCGTTGGTAATAGGATATTGGATAAGTCAAAAAGTGGTGCCATATTGGTATCGGAAGTATAGCAATGTTATAGCTACAAAAACCAAAATGAAATGTCACTACGTGCATTTTATTCAATACAATTGCAAAATTGTTTGTTGTAAAATTATAGGTACAGGCTTACCGTTTTTAAATAAAACAACTGACATGTTTTTCTAGCTATATTGAATTTGTTGATGTGCTGTGGATGTCAATTCTGTGCATCACTATATAACTGCCGTAGGCTCATGATTGTCCTGAAAATACGGAATGTCAAGTTGTCAACGCGACGTCTTGTACAACAGAGCCGTGCTCTCGCTACCAGCCAACCTGTGTCTCATGTGAGTTCTGAATATACAGTATATCAGAGTTGGTTATTAGAAACGTTCAGATAGCAGCATGCAGGCCTCATGGGGCCTCCTAGGCTTAGCGAGAGCTTCACGTTTGGGGCTACGCTACATTAGCTCTAAAGCTAGCTAGTTTTAAGAACTTAATGAAGCACAGTTGTGCTCTACTTCACAGAAAAATATTGCATTTCAGCATTGCTTAATTGAGGCTGCAGCTTATGATGACTTTGGGTGCTGTATATGAATGTTCTTACTTGTATACCATGGTTGTTTGCATTCGCCTTCTGTGATGTTGCACACTGATTTACACGGCACGTTACGCTGTATTGACCGTGATGGTTGTGTGTAGCAGTGTTCAAGCCTGATGTTTGTCCTGCCAGTGACCACTGGCAACTATCAGCTGCTGGCTGCATGCAGCCTTGTAGACATGATTCGGACTGTCATGGCGCCACCAAGTGCTGTGACAGTGCCGCCTGTGAGGGAACAGTCTGTGTCGAGCTTGAAGTATTCGGTCAGTCCGTTTCTTTATTTCGCTTGACATTTTTTTATTTCTAACTGTATGCACCTGCTAACAATATTGTAAGCCTATTAATGCTAATAAAATTAAGATTATTACATCAGTAACTTTGTTTAATAAAAAGAACCGAGTGTGCATGGATTAACTTTGTCTACGATTTGTATTTAAATATTGTTAGGCCTATGCATGATTGCTAACACAAAAAAGATTGCACGACGTGAACTACAAGGACAAAATATCTATGCTATACCTACATGACAATAATATTGCTTAATAACATACTGGCATACAGCAATATGAATGTGCATTAACCGAAGCCTTTATCTTATCATAGCTTTAGTCATCAGCGGCAGTTTTGTAGTCATTTGCTGGCTCACAGTTCTGTTAAACTCTTCATTGTATGCACAGTGCACACTAATGAGTTAACAAATAACAATATATTACATACGCATTAACGGCTGCTAACCTGCTAAAGTGTATGCTGTCATGCTAACGCAATACTAACAGACTGCAGTGATTTGTCAGATTGCAGTAGTTCCGTGTTTGGCTGCTGTCCTGACCAGTTAACGCCAGCCAGTGGCTGGAATCTGCTCGGTTGCCCAGGTACAGTTTACTTGCATCAGCGACATGGTTTACTTATTTTGTTGACGCAATGCTGTTGGAAATGCAGCATTCTCAGTGCTCTGTACTTAGTCTAATGCAGTTAGCAAACTGATAGGACAGCTGCTGCTTGGGCTGGCAGTACGTTTTTTAAACTGGTCCACTAGGTGGCTTCATCGTCGTCGTTTATTGGATTCTTGCAGCCAAAAGGCTGGATTAGCAGTACAATATAAAACAAACAAGTAAACATAAAACATGTACAGATACAAAATTTAGAGTTACTGATAATTAGAAAGTCTATAGCAGATAAAAGAATGCTAGTACTTCATAGTAGTTAATAAGTAAGTAAGTACATTTATAAAGTGCGCTGAAAACTAAAAATCAGTCACTAGGTGCTGCAGTCTTCAGCCAAACAGATGCGTTTTCAGTAATCGGCGAAACTCAAGAAGTGTTAGTTCAGAATCACGCAGATGAACTGGTAGATTGTTCTACAGACGCGGACCGACAGCAGTGAAGGATCGATCGACCAAACTTGTGCAGGTTCTATAAACGTCACACGTAGCAACATTGGGCGATCGAAGTCGTCGTCGGCCAGTGGCTGTGATGAGTTGGCAGGGGGGCGCTGAAAATGCAGGAGAGCGATGACGGATGGAGAGCCATCAGTATAGAGAACTATAAGATACCAGTAGTGTAAGCTACAGCGAATCGGTTTCATTCATTTATGCACGTATATGTTTTTCTGTGATTACAATGCATCTCGGTCGATTGAAAGCTTGTGTTTGATAGTATCAAATAACTACAGTGAAAGTGCGAAATATGACGAAAATCAGCAAACTAAAAATCAGCGTTTTAGCATCCTTTTAACCAGGTATATTTTATGTTCACTACTATCTTGCATCACATCACGCGTGCCGCATCTAGCAATCTACTACTATACAAAATAAAGGCTGCCGCTATTTTATAATGCAATAAAATTCAGACTTATTCAGTCAGAAGTCTAAGGACAATTTTTAGGAAGTAACTTAAGGCTATCTTACTGTATAATCTCGGTTCGGCTTTCCATACGGCTAGCCTACTCCTGCATTTTCCACCCTTCCATTTTTGCCCGTATCGCATTTTCCACTCCCGCATTTTCAGTCGCCCCGTTGACATTGGTCCATCATGTACCGCGATGACAAGGCGTTCAACGACTTGTAGACTAGGACGGCCATCTTAAATTCAATGCGCTGCCGCACTGGCAGCCAGTGGAGTTATCTCAATACTGGCGTGATATGCTAATGCGAATGCCAGTAACGAGACGGGCGGCAGCATTTTGGACAGCTTGAAGACGTTGAACCAAACTGTAGGTAGCACTGGACAACAGTGAGTTGCAGTAATCGAGCCGTGAAGAAACAAATGCTTGGACTACTGTCTTCCTTGCTTCTGCCTACAGCGTTCGAACGACAGAGCGGAGTTGGCGGAGATAGTTGTATGTTGATTGATATACAGCGCGGACTTGTGCCGACATGGTCAGCTAACTGTCAAGCACCACCCCAAGGTCACGCGCTATGTCCACAGTTGTCGTTGATGACTGTAGGATTGGAATGTCTTTGACAGTGACCTTGTCAGCTTGATGTCTCGAGCCCAGCCACATGATGACAGTCTTGTCCGGGTTGAGGCGCAGACGGCTAGCACTCAACCACTTCGTGACATCGACAACGCATTGACTAAGTGGAGTAACTACTGATGGCGCGTCGTCGACTGGAACACTTAGGTACAGCTGGCAGTCGTCGGCATATATTGGTGGAGATTGAGGCCGTAAGATGTAATAACGTTGCTCAGAGTGGCTGTGTACAAATTAAATAACAGCGACCCCAACACGGATCCTTGCATAGCAAACTCGTTGTGCCTCTGATGATGAGCCACTGCACGGGATTATCTGTACAACCTGCCAGGTATGATGTCATACATCGTAGAAAGCTACTGAGCAGGCCGCAGTCTTTCTACTGTAGAGACGCTGTAACAGCAGCTGATGATCAACAAAATCGAAAGCAGGCCCAGTATTGTCACGTCGGCTGTCGGCGGCAGTCATCGTGTCTGACACCACGCATAACATGGCTGTCTCAGTCGAGTGATGTCGCCTGTAGGTTGACTGACAGCGAGGAAGCAGGCTGTTCTTGGTGATGTGGTCGTTCAGCTGCTGCGCTGTTGCTCGCTCGACGACTTTTGACAGGAACAACAGGTTGGAAACCGGTCGAACATTGGCCATGTCAGCTGTTTCGAGACCTGGTTTCTTGAGACGAGGTGACACGATGGCAAGTTTGTGGCTCTCTGATAGTCGACCTTGACTTAACGCCGAGTTGACAATGGCTGTCACGTACGGTGTCAGCAGGTCGACAAACTCACGTATCAGAAAAGTCGGCATTGGATCAAGTGAACACGACTTGACTGGTGACGACATGATTATACGGTGAACTTCTTCCGCTGTCAGGCGAAAAGACGACCGCGAAGATATCGCCCTGTCAGCAGTGACCGGAGCTGGAATGTCCGCCGTGTCAGCTCTGATGTTGTCGACCTTGCGCGTGAACCCGTCAGCTGTGTGGTCAAAGGCGCCGGTGACGTCGCGTCGCGATCCTTGCCAAGCGTCACTGACAGTGTTCTTGCAGGCGAGCGTCCTGCCTCTGATACGCAATCAGTCCAGTAGGGGGCCTCTTTCTTGTGCCGATAGAGCCGGAACCGTTAGACGTATAGTGTCCACCCACTGACGTCTGTCAATGACAGAACCAGACTTCTGGTAGCAACGTTCATAGCGGCGGCATTCACGACGTGCATCACGACAGTCGGCGTCGAACCAAAGCGCACGGCGGTCTGTACGACGTCGTACAGTGTGTAGCGGCGCGCGCTTTCTTCCAACGCACGTCGCAGAGTGTCACGATCAACTTGTCTCCACGCTCTCACCAGACGTGTTGTAGATGACGCGGAGTCGACGACGGCTGGCAGGCGACAGCGTACAAGCGAGTGGTCGGAGATGATGCCGGGTGGGTCGACGCAGATCTCGGTCAGCTGGTAGTCGGCGAACGTCATGACCAGGTCGAGCGTGCCACCGAGACGATGTGTCGGCGAGTTGACGTGTTGTCATCTCGAAACTTGTTAGCAGTTCGTGTGGACTCCGAGCATCGACAGCAGCTGTGTCCTAAACGTGAATGTTAATGTCGCCGCCGACGAGTACTGGGCAGGAAAAGGTAACCAGTAGCCTACTCCGAGACTGCTGACAGTTCATCGAAAAATGACGCCGTTGGACGGACAGAGCGTGGCCTCTAGATATTAAGTAATACAATCAGTCCGCCACTGGTCGTTAGCCGCACACAAATAGGTTCGAAAGTGTAACAAGGCGGCAGCGATACTTGTGAACATTTCATATGGCGAACGTAGATAATCGCGACTCCGCCACTGCGTCGAGTGGAACGGCCTGCGGCAGTGATCGCGTAGTCGGCTGGCGTCGCTAGTCGAACGCCGTCGCATGCCGAGTGCCAGGTCTCCGTCAGCGCGAGACTGTCGAGCGACTGATCGACAATTGTCGCACTGACGGCTTCAGCTTTGTTCGTAATCGACTGGGCATTCAGAAAGCCGATCGCGATTGACCGATCAGCTGACCGCGGCGCTGGTTTGTTTACATTCACGGTGACAGAACGTTTGTCAGGTGCGGGGACGTGGCAGCGAGAGCGGTGCCTGGCTGGTTGCCAAGTTACCAAGTTATGTCCTATCTCGTACAGCTTTGCAGATACGGTACAGTATTCGTCGCCTTTTTATTTTTGACAGGAGATGCCTCTCTTTAACGCACTCATTTGGACCCAGCCCTGCTAATACCACAATGACTCACACATGGCCAAAAACTAGGGTCTGGCGTAAGCTTCAGCCAGTTTGATGTGGTTTAGTCTGAAACATACAACTTTCTGGAAATGCTTTTTTTCTATGCACGCCGTATTCTTGTCTAGCAGCTGCATGGCATGGCAACTAACTTAGTGTATCGTAATAAATGGTCTCTGTCATTATACCTTGTTGCAGAAGAAGCGCCTGTGATCGCTAACGGCGAGGATGTGGTCAACGTCATTACAGGACACACAGCCGTCATACGATGTCAAGCTACTGGGGCTCCACAACCTCTAATCACCTGGTATAAGGACAGGTAATTATCACACTCACCCAGTGATATTTTAGTAACTATAACTAAAAAGATTTTCATAACTATAACTAAATAATAACTAAAATGATTCAGCAAAAACTAACTAAAACTAAAACTACAATGATCCTTATAACTAAAACTTT
>Ga0126335_1000899_pt1 | contig 15570 bp, 7 predicted proteins | sample OlaspJWI45metaG_FD_108409 | JGI IMG/M metagenome (GOLD analysis project Ga0126335, IMG submission 108409) | Marine gutless worms symbiont microbial communities from Oahu, Hawaii - Olavius sp. 1 OAHU.JWI-45 metaG | ecosystem: Host-associated > Annelida > Digestive system > Unclassified | place... | reverse complement strand
GGAAAAATATAAAGGGGCCCCCCGGAAAACGCCCCCCCGGGCCACAAACCCCCCCCCCCCCCCGCTTCAGGCGCTAACTTTGCGGTCGCAAACGCAATTTTATTTTCGAGGGATACCTGGGTGAAACCTCACATCTGCATCATATATGGTATGTTGATACAAAACGAGATCTCTGACGAGTTGAGTAAGTAAAACATATTGCCCACACAGCGCACACATTATAAATTAGTTAAGTCGCAATAGCTCAGCCGCGGATAGTCTGATTTCGCCGAAATTTTGCACGGTGACACATATGAAGGTCCCGGAAGACTGGCAAGTGTAAAAATTGGAACAGGAAGTTTTATTCAGCCACTAAAACGCCTTTTGAATTTCATTGTGCGGTTACATCTCTGTGAAAACTGAGTGGTTTTGCAGCACCGGGCCAGCGAGTTCGAGAAAAAGTGAGCGAGTTCGAGCCAACGGGCGGGCAAGCGAGTGAGAGCAAGTTTGAGACAGTGCGAGCCAAGAGGCGGACGAACGAGTGCAAAGGAGTTCTGGCGAGCGGGAGCAAGTGCTAGAGAGTGAGGGAATTCTATCGAGTGCGAGATAGTGCGAGCCAACGGCGGGCGAGCGAGTTCTAGTGCAGCGCGAGGCTGCATATGGCAATACAACTGCAACTGCCACATTTCCTAGTTGTTGTGTTAGAATGCTAAAAGCTAAACTATCAGTATGTTCCATTTATTTTGTTTTGATTGACTGATTACACAGACAGCTCGTTGAAGTTGTGCATTTCATTTTTTTTCCTTTGGAACAGATTTGATAACTTTGTAAGGGCAGTTTGCAGTGGAGTGAGCATTAGCATTGCGTCATGACACTGTCAAGATCTAGCCATTTTTCTCACTGCTACACTGCTATAGTTTTAGGCCCATAACTGCAGAGTAGACAGAAGTTGAAAGATTATGAAAGAAAATAAAACAAAGCTGACTGTCAGCTAACGTTGTTACATTATTCTTATCAATATCAGTACGTGAGCGTGCGACTGACTGTTGCACTGCATTGTGATTTTTTCCAATAAATACCAAATACCAGCCAGAATTGCTTTCGTTGCGCTGTAACCCCATGCGAAGACGAATTGCTTTTGCTAATCGTTCATTGATATTAAAGTGCTACTGAAAAGTGTATTTGCGTTGTTTTATTTCAAAAATAATCATCAAATTCATAGCACTGTACTTTATTCTTATACAATTCGCTGTTATTATTAAAAACATTGAAATTGTCTTCGTCATATTTATGAACTACGAACACAGTAATAGGCTAGTAGACATAAATCCTATCTGATCATAGAAATTCGTAGTAGATTCGATTTTAAACGACAGCACGCAAGCTAGATCATGTTCGAGTGTTTGACGCAAATCAGCGCGAAATTTTGATTTCAACATGTCTACTCGATAGTATTGTCAATTAAGGCCTATCGAAAAAAATAAATAAATACAAGTGTTACTTATAAAATATAATAATGTTCAATCACTGCCAAACTTGAAGAACACACAGCCATATAGTAAGAAAAACAAAGTAAATGAGTCTGTACTGTAGACAGCCATTACAATTAGGCCTAATTAAGTCAGTTCTACACATACCACGAATCCTGTTCACAAGACGGCGGACATGAATACTTGCATACCGCATAGAAATTCACTCTTTTAGATGTGCAGCTAATAAACAATTTACTACAACAAAATTGACTGAAACAAAACAAGTTACACTTTGTTGTCAAAGTTATTAGTACGAAAATGTGGACGTTTTCTGGTTTACGGTGTACATATTATTTATTGTTTAAAGTCTATACACGTAAAAGTGTGTTACGTTAGTGAACGGAAAACAAGTATAGCGTTAGGATGCCTTATAAAATGCATAGCATTTAAAGAACAGTAAAATATGATACGGTACTCAAAATATATCTAGCCTGTAAGCTAGTATTCTTCAACGCAAACAACACAGTATCAAACACATAGACCTAAGATCTCAGCAAGTCACACTCACATGCAGGAAAAACTGTCAGGTAGGACTAACTGGACGGACATATTTCGAACGCTGCTTGGCCAAAAACAGAAGAATATAAGACGAATGTTGAATGTTGCCACGTTTAAACAATTTTGACAAATTTAAAGATGCAATATTACCTATTGATTAAACAACGACCTTCAATTTTTGTGAATATGTGCCTCAAAATTCACAATCAATTCTGATCATAAACATCTGTTGGCCAAGAACAAAAATAAATTAAAATGTGTCCGAAAGGAGGAGCACAAACCTGCCCGCAGCAGCTTTTTTGCTGCCATGACCTTGACCTTAATATATCTCAAAGTCAAATGTCAAGGTCAAATGTCAAAAGCTCCAAATCACTTCTAGTATTATTGTAACACATATTCCAATCAAGTCCCAGCAATTTCCGACCAGTAATTTTTGAGTTGCATGCTACCGCTTTTTCGCTTCCGTTACCTCGACCTTAGACCCATGACCTTGAAACTCGATATTCAGAGAATGTATCTCCAAACTGGAAATGAAGTTGCTAGGTCAAGCCATTCATAACATATAGCCTGAAATGAAAAAAGTACGAAAATAGCTCTCAAAGTCAGAGGTCAAGGTCAAATGTTACGAACTTTCAACCATTTCTGGCGTTCACTACGGAGCATATTCTACCAATTAGATCAATTTCTGATTAGTAGATTTCGAGATTTTGTGCAGACAAACAGACACCCAGATGCACAGACAGACGCCGCCAAAAACAATAACTGGTGCGTACGTAACAAAGCGCTTCTATCGTGTGCCATATCACCACTGTAAGTCACTGTAAGTTAGGTCTAGTCACTCTAGTATTTTATTTATTGCATTTTAACTCATCGTACCCAGCAGATCTCTAAGCGAAACAATTTTGTTGCATAGCTCCCTCAATGAGAAGCAAACTAGATTGAGGTCCGAAGTATAGTACCCGGTAACAACAGAGCTATGTTGTATTTTTATTAGTGCAGTAAACGGTTACACTGAAGCTGTACAAAATATTTTACGTGGTTATATAGGCCTAGGTGATATATTCATTCAATGCAATAATAGCAATTCCTGTAAGACAGAACATTTTGATACATGGAACGTCTTTTATGCCATCATGTGTCTGAGTAACAATAATTGTTTGTTTGTTTTCTTGCATAATATCAATATGTCATGAACATCACTCCCCGGATGCCATATCAAACGTTAAGGAAAAGAAATTTATACATGTTGGCTTCAGAAAAAAAACTGTGGCAATGAGTTAGACGAGAGAACTGCGACAATACACGTCGAGATGGGAGGTTACCCCGTCTGTGCCATTCACCGATGGAGTAGTCGCCTTCGAGCTGAACGATAAGATGGACGACGGATGTGGCGCTGCAGTCGGAGCACCTGCAGCGGGGTCGAGGTTGAAGGTGAGCATTGCCGCTGGTTGAGACTGGCTGAATGTTCTTGTAGTCGGGCTGACTGGATCCGAAAGCTGTGACGCTCCAAGATTCTGAGGGCCAAGATCGCCATATCCTCCAGTGTCACTTCCTGATTGCTGGCGGTTGATTGGCGCCGCACGCACAATAACTGCGCACTTTTTGACGTTCCTGCTACCCGTGTAAAGGGTTCCTGGTGTCGGGCCAGCTGACCTGGGTGCGATGAATGGCCTTGTGCTTCTGTCTCGACCAATTATCGTGCCTCCAGTTTTAGCTTTGCGACCTAACGTAATGTAAACCACGATACATAGATGAAATCATCAAAAAATTCAGAAAGAGAGTTAATTGATAAAGCGGTCAAACACACATAAATGATAAGATATACATAGTCACACAATTTAGTTGTTTAAAAATGACTCGGGTATTTGCAAGATATTGAATGAAGTTGGTAGTTTGATTACTGAATCCCATTTTTCCTTACTTCCCAGTGAAAAGAGAACAACAAACTGGACTAAGTTCAAACTTTTCTTTGTGCAACCAGTGTGCACACTGTGCATGTACCAATCACAATATTGATCAATGACAGTTAGATGGCAAACGCAGGCAAATCTATTTTTGCGACATTTTAAATCCTATTTCTTCGATGTAATTTGGCGTTATCTTCCGATCTCTTCCGACAAGCCTACAACACTGCATGATTCCTCTGAGAACAATTGTTTAAGAGTGAAACTCTGTAACTGTAACTGTAACTGTTATGTTAACGTACGTTTGTAGATGCAAATTCCGACGACGATGAGGACTATCGCAATGATGAAAAGAGGTATGGTAACAGCTACTGCTATCACCCAAGCGCCTGTACACACAAGCAACAAGCATGCACGTGCACGTACATGTAGACAAAATAACCCACTTCAACTAGTTGTGTGGCATCTAATGCAATACGTTCACGCACTGGCTATTTATAAACCTGTTAACACAGAATCTAACCACCTGCAATAAAAGTTAACCAAATTTAAGAGTATGCATCGTGGTGGACAGTTTTTCTAAGCACTTGCACCAGTTGTCAGATTAAATGCTGAACAGCCTTCCGCCAGTTCTGCACCTTTGATCGTCAGTGGAAAAAAGTAATGCACGTGGCACTGTCATTATTGATACTTCAAATGCCACAAACTTATGGTCGAAATCATAATAACACAAACATAGCCACTATGCCTATATCGGTAACAGTACGGTTCAGTACTTACTTGTGGATGAACTCGTCGTTTCAGTACTTGTCACCGGCACTATACAGATCAATGCATACAACAACACAGTGCTTAACTAGAAAATGCGACAATTAAGATGTATTGTAACTTATAGCCGCCGGCTCAGGGGGTGCCCCAAAACATCCGCCATCCTAAATTGCAGTATGCAGTACACGACACCTCTAATTCACGACAATCGTTCGTATTGACTGAATTCATATCAGCAAGCATCAACAACCACTGCCTCGATTCCAGACGGCGAGACTTGACTCCACTGCCTCACATAGCAAATCGTCATCAACATAGTCACGTGTCATCAACTCACGCACGTGTTCATGCGCTATGATGCGCAGCGGAGCGTGATGAATCTCGTTTTAGGTCATGACCTTGATCTTTGACCTCATGACCTTCAATGTTTTAGTGCATCGGCTGTAACGTGACCAGACCATGTACCAGTTTTAGAAAAACCAAAAAATAAATGGCGGAATTCACCGTAAGCATCTTCATGCGCGGCTTAGCTCGGAACCACTTGGGAATTTACAGCCCTTTCCTAGACCCCCTGGCCGAACTTAAACTTATGCCTTCCGCGCTCGCTCCTCAGCGCCTCCACTCATGCTTTCAGCACTCGTCGCCAGCCCCCTAAAACTTTAGGCCATAACCGCCCCAGCCGCCATCCCAAAATCTAAAGACCGGTCACGTGACTTACATTACGCCCCTTTGACCTATGTAGTTTTGCGTTTGTAAATTGTGGTCTTTGTAGAAAGTACGCATGCTAAATTTAAAGTCTTTAGCTTCGGCCGTTGCAGAGATATTGAGAAATTCGCGTAACCTATATTTTTTATCCCTTTTGACCTACTTTTGTATTACTTATTTTGTACTCCTATCGTCTGGTTAATATTGCCCGCATATTAAGCCATGTATCATCTATAAAATATGTAAAGCCTGATGATACGGGGAATTAACTCAAGTAAAATAACAAATACTGAAAACTCGCTTTAACCAATATGGAAAATATCTTGGATACTGTTTAGGCCAATCATCTGCACATCCTGTGCAGTTTCAGAATTTCGATATATGGCTCCGTTTTGAAAAGCTCTTGGAATGCGAGTGTGGTCGAAAATTGGGGCAAAATTGGCCCTTTTTGACACCCTGTAAAAATAGGGGAAGACTGGTGGAGATGTCTGTGGGAATTTTTCATGCGGCGGCACACAGGTTCTAAGCGTCGGTATACTCTTTACCTGGCAGCGATCAGCCGTCTGGTCACATTAAGGGCGGGTGACTAAAAAAAGCTCACATACAGAGCCTCTTACAACTGAGTTGCCGGCAGCTAAAATATAGAAACCAACCTTAGACCACACAAGTTGCAAATAGTAGTGATTCCAAGAAAGCTAAACAAATTCGGCAGTAACACCCTAAAGCCCTGAGTTTATTCTAAATTGTTAGCGCGGCAATTTGTTAGGCTGCTTTAGACTTAGTGCCATTTGCACCATTACGTACTCAGGGTATTTTAAATACACGTAGGCTTATAGGATGTTTTGTTACAAGGCATAGTCAAGATTAGGCTAAGTAGGCCTATTTAGACTTCGTTCTGACATTAATTGGTTCGGGTAAAGTTTTTTTCTGATGGGTCGAAACCCACATCAGTGCTAATAAGAATTAACAATGTCTGCTAACGGTAACATTCCAGTTCCACTACAGATAGCAGGTCGCTAACCTGCCGCCAACCCGCTAGCTAAAGCTGGGTCAGTATATCGAAACATCGCCGATATCGATGTTATCTGTATCATATCGTAATTGGCATTTTAAAAATCATTTTTGGTATATCGTATCGGTGACAAATAAATATCGGTAATCTTTGACATTTTATTATACTTTTTCGAGTGCTTTACCAGACAGACAGTTAAAGTTGACGTATATGGCTGAGCTGCCCATTACTAAGACTAAGAGAGTGCCAAAGTGTAGATGCCGTCAATGATACTGACAATGTCTCAGCTCCTTGGAGTATGAGCAGCCCAAAAAGCGCTACAGAATACGATATCGATATCGCAGATATTTTAGTCAAAATATCGGTGAATATCGATATCAGTAAACGCGATATTGATCAATCTCTGTAACGAACCAGACAACGCGACCATGCAGCCAGCTGAGCCAGCTCGTCGCAAACCTGCTAAGTCTAGTGGAACGTTATCGTTAGTACTTACCAACGGTGAATGTGATGTTAGACATGACTTCGTACGTTTTAGCTGCGACAAGAAACATCTGCTGCTGTTGCTGCTGGTTGTTGTTAACCTTTTCTACCCGGTTACGAGCAATACAGGTGTATGTGACAGGCTGAGGTAGGCTCAGCATTGCTTCAGTGATGTGTAGAGTACGACCAGGTTGCTCAACACCATCTGGACCAATCCTGGTCAACGTACAACAGCGTTATCCCTGAAAATTCATTTCACCAAACGTTACGTATTAATTTGAGACAACCGTCTTAAACAGCAGCGCGATATCATAGAAGGAAAGATGATGGGAAAAGCTACTCGTGGTGGTAGGAAAAGAATAGCGCTATCTAATGATATGGTAACACACAAAACATATGTACAGAAGAGAGGTGATATACAGATCAGCATCGCAAAAATCGCTGCTGCTTGCTTCTACCACATTCGTCGTCTGCGCCAGGTTCGTCGTCGGATCGGCCAGGAAGTCACACAGCAGCTGGTCCTTGCGCTCATAATGTCCAGGCTGGACTACTGTAACAGCGCGTTGGCGGGACTGCCAACGTCAACGCTGCAGCCACTACATCGCGTTCAGAATGCAGCTGCTCTACTGGTGTTCGGCTTGAGTAGCTTCGACCATGTCACGCCGACCCTGATTCAGCTGCATTGGCTACAGAATAAAGTTCAAACTGTGCTGTCTCGTCCACGCCATCCACTCCGGTCGCAGCCCGTCGTATCTGACGGAAACGGTCCAGTCAGTCGGCGCCGGCAGATCACGTTCCGGACTACGCTCATCTTCCACCTCATCGATGGACTATTCTCTACTACGGCTGCGCACGAAGTTCAGCGAGCGGGCGTTCTCACATGCGGGTCCCGCCACCTGGAACGCTCTGCCCGACCACATCCGCACCGTGGTTGATCCTGTCAAGTTCCGAAAACTGCTTAAATCACACTTTTTAGTTCAGCTTTTAATCTTTGTTGATTTTTGTACTTTTCTCGGTGTTTTAATTTTTGGTTGGCTTTTGTAATGCACCTATGGTCTAGGTTCTCTTATTAATGGGCGCACTGTAAATTTCCGATATGATATGACGATATGATAGAAACAGGAAAAAAACGGTATCACGAAACTGCTAGAAACAGCAGAAGACCAAACAAGTGGCAAACGTAACTTGGCAAAGGCCGAATTAAATTCCTTACTCATCCCCTAGCTGGGGGATGGGGACCTTCTCTGCACATTGCCTGAACTTTCAGGTCTACCGCCACAATATTCAGGTCGAATGCCGGACATAATCCCTCCGGTCAAAATCCCCCCGGTTGAAATCCCTCAAATCATAATCCCCCCGGTCGAGATGCCCCCTGGGACAAAATCCCCCGGTTACAATCCCCCTAGGTCATTATCCCTCGGTCATTATCGCCCGGTCAGTATCCCCCAGTCTGACAGTAGCACCGGGTTGCGCTGTTAGCTTGACAACGGTGACGTTTACGGGCAGTAGACTCACTAGGCCTGCGTTAACTTTGAAGTCGTTACTAGTCGCTGGTCACCCCGGGCGGCGTCGGCGATAATTAGCGTGCGTCCGAGAACAACATTGCGGAGAGTGAGCTGATAGTTGAAGGAAAATTACTGTCGCACCTTAGCGAAGGGCTCTGCTCGCCGCCCTGTCGGTCGATTTCAAAACACGGTTTGCACGAAAACTTTGGGAACGCTTCATGTTGTTGATACTCAACATTGTGCGCCTTTGCATACTGAGACAGAGCATAGATTACCCGCCGTAGCGGTGTAGGTATTTATACAAACTGCTATACACTTACCTTTACCTTTACCTTTACCAGAGTAGACTTGTGTTGGTTTCACATTGGGCAGGCTTAATTATCGTTTGAAGTCGACGCATCTGAGCTGCTATATTGTTCAATTATGAGCATATACCCCAACACGAGGTTTAGTATAAATCCGTCTTCGTCAGAATGCACGTCCAGTTGTACGTGTGGATTTCACTGAGCGAGTTATGGAAGTCATAGAAAGTCGGAAAGAAGGCGCGAAGATATCCTTTAACGAATATATGTATGTTAAGAAGGCCGCCAAAAAGAATCGCATACGTTGGGAGTGCAGTCAAAGAAGAGGCATAAACTGCAAAAGAGCAGTGACGGCTAGCACAAGTACGTTTCTTGCCGTATTGTAGTTTTACAATAGGCCTATAGTTCTACCATCGTCTAGTCAGGAGTTGATTGTATTGAATTAACTGCATTCTATCACAAGAAGATTACATGCGTAATTGCGTATGGAAACTACTGCAACTTTCTGTAGCATGATGTCCTAGGTGAATACTGACCGGGGGGATAATGACCTTGGAGATTGTAACCCGGAGGGATTTTGTCCCAGGGGGATACAGACGGGGGGATTATGACCGGAGGAGATTCTGACCGGGGGATTGTGTACCTGAATAGTTCAGGTACCAGATATCTGCACTAATTTAAGAATGTAGAATAATTTCGAATTTTGACGCCATGATCTGCCTTTAACGTTTTGCTGATACGCTGAGATGTTTTACTGTCTACGACTGGCTTCCTTCAGTGCTTCGACGCTGTTGGTTGGGTCATCTGGCCTGTAAAAATCGTCCCCGAAATGACCTATAAAGTGTCGAGTGGGACGTTAAACCTCTGCTCACTCACTCACTGTCTACGACTGATACCGAAAGTCTTAAAAACGAATAGACAGACAGAACTGCCGCAGCAAAGTTCGCTCGTTTAGGACATCACCGCCACACCATGATAGCTTTTCGTAACATGAAGACTTTACCAGCTGTAGGATGGCTCTGGTCTACCATCAGCAGAACACTTGATTGTATCTCCTGGCTTAACAACGTCTGGTCTAGAACCGTCGTGTCGTGGCCACTCAAAGTCTTTGATTTTCGTGACTGGATCTATACGTTATCAGCAACAGTAAACTGTACACATAACAATCTTTAATGACTGATAAGCCTAACTATAAATCCCGGATCTCCCCAGTAAACTCAGCTTAAAGCTGTTTAGTTTCATTCTCATATAATCATATTATTTTGAAAATTGTTGTCTTGGCCTAGAATTAACTGCGAAGTGTGAAAAGTTACGTAGGCCTAAGTTGTTTCAGTAGTTCATTAGATGAACGAAAGAGCATTAAACAGGCATGCTTTGCACTATGAATAAAGTAGAAGTATACAAGTAGATTATAAAACGATCAAGTAAAATACAAGCCAAAATTATTATCTTGAATCCATGAAAAATCAAATCCGTTTTTGTATAGCGCCATAAAAAATCGTAAGATGCAGACTGCGGCTAAGCTAGCTTATAGCTAAAAGGTGACAACTTTGCTGTAGGCCTATACAATACATATAGTCCACCACAAGTGACTAACAGTGAAAGATGACTCCCGTAAAAATCAATAACTCAACGTTATGCTAACTTATGCATGCACTTACACACTTTGATCAACTGAAAAGATTTTATCACCTTTAGCCTTTATGCCCTGCAGATGTGTGCAAAGTACAGATGAATGTGATAATTAAGGAGCGTTAATTATATGCGCAGAGTAAAGTTTATCTGATTCCGGTGCGCAAAATGTATAGCCTTGAGCTAGACTCGATCATTCTACGTTCGTTAGGCTTTAACGTACGTGCCTTGCACCTTTTACCAATCCACCGTATACTTTGTTTATCATGATACTTATTCTGACTGGTCCCACACCTTCGCTAACCTATAGATTCTATACAGTGACGCCAAATGCGCATAGGCCTAGGTCTACATCGATCAGCACCTTGCAGTGTTCGACGAAACTCGCCTGTATTCCACATGGACTTTCAGTCTTTCATACTTGCCGACCTTCTTTGTGTTTTTTTTGCTTTCTGCTACACCGATGACCACTTACCAGTCCAATCTTTCGCATTTAGATATTTCGATATCGTTCAAGTGCTGCATGCTTGGTTCGTGATTCTTTCAAGCGCGACAAACAAAGTCCAGATAGATAGATAGATAGATAGACAGATAGATAGATAGATAGATAGATAAACTTATTTATAAAGCGCCTATGTACTCAAATGAGTCACTAAGCAGATCAGCGACTTTGTGTTACTGTGTTCTTAATATGTTTCAACACATTTCTATTTTAGAATACTGATGTAGAGACAACACACTGAAGGATTTAGACATTATATAATGCAGTAGTTGACGTTATATATAGACTACATCAGTGATGGGCATATATTTTTTGACGAGGGCCCAAAAAATTTTTGGGGCGACGTGCGCGGGCCGCAAAAAATGTGCGATATGAAATTGAAACTAATCTACAGAACAACACCAATATGTGATTGTAAAGACAGTAGTGACAATTTGGTATAGTAAACTAAAGTATAGTTAAGAAAGTATATCAGTACACAGGTGCATCTGAAACTTAAATTTGAAATTTTCAAGTGTCTCAGGACTTTAGAATAGGTTGCACATTGAATATCCTTTTCTGCTGTCGGCGGGCCGCACAAAAGGAATCCGAGGGCCGCATGCGGCCCGCGGGCCGCACTTTGCCCATCCCTGGACTACATAAACGTACGTCGGACGAGGCATTTAGTCACGCAGCTGTCATTGTACGTTGGTGGTGCTGGAGCATTTTCTCTTTGTGATGATAGGCCGCGTTCGAACGACAGCGAACAAGTCAGCGGCATCTCGTCATGCATTGGCTTCAGCGTCAGGTTTGCCTGCACGCTATACAGCATCAAAACACGACTAATCTACTATCTTCATACGACAGCCTACATCGTGCAATCACGAACCGATAATTTGTATGTTGGCAGGCGCACAGCTATTGCAGCCCTTAGTCTCAGTCTTTTTGTCCCGATCTACGTGACGGGGCCAAGTAGCTGGCGTACTCCACAGAGCAATATAGTGTATTTATGTATATGTATTTGTTGTCCGCAATTCGTTGCACCGCGTAGCATGACGTCACTTATTGGCTCATCATTTATTGGCTGCTGCAGTCAGGTGTCACGCTAGCGTGTCCATCTTATTACAATCTCACGACCACCGGTGTCAAGCAAAGAGTTATTAATAATAAGCATAGTATGATAGTAGGGCGCCAGCTCAATCGCCCTACCGGCTTCTCCGAGAGTGAGTGATATTCCCAGAACAAAAACGAGAATAATAACAACACTATTTGCAGAACGAAACGAGAGATAAAAACAATTTCGCGAGTGGAATAAGCATTAAAACAACAAGATTTAAACTAAAGGCAATACCCGCGTATTGTGCAACTAACGTTGTTGTTGCGAACGGAATTTCCTCCTCTCCCCTCCACTTATGATGTACAATAAGCAAAATTTCCCCATTCCCCTCCCCTCCTTTCACGTTTCCGTACGAAAATAAGGGCCACCACCTAACACAATGTTCCTTGGACCTCAAAAGTCTTCAGCCCAAACTGGACCTCGATCCGTGCTGGCGTTTTTGCAAGCGTATCAGACAGACAGACAGACCGACTGACTGACTGACTGACAGACACGTCACGCCACGGGATCATCGGTCGCAATAGGCCGCATCTCATGCATTGGATGCGGCCTAATTACTGGTGAGATAAAGTGCGACGTAAACTTACGAGACTGTTGTAGCAGCATTATTGTTGGATATTGGGACGTGACTGTCTTTAACCGACCAAGACAGTGACGGGGCCAAGTAGCCGGCGTACTCCACGGAGCAATATAGTGTAATAACGTCGCCGATGTTTCGTTCACAATGTTCACGTTCAGACGCCTTACACTGCATTTCACCTAAACAGGTAGTCTACATTAAACAGGTATAGGAACAGAAGATTCCACATGAACAGCAAGATCCAAGCACATAGCTTATAGGTCAATATTTGTCGATTGTGGGTCTTGAGGAACCAGGAGGGTTAAATTAACCTAATTTGCACTATGCGCCACACGAAGGCCGGAGAAGCTCGCAACCGGTGTCATTGGCTATAGAAATCGACGACTGAGCAAAGTGCTTTCTCAGCGTCGAAGAAAGTGCGATAACAATAATGCCAATTTCCGTCCATGAGTTCGCCTCCGGTACTTGTGTCGCTTAATTTCATATTTTTTTTGCTTTTTTGATATTGATATACTGTTGAGGCCCACCATTTCAACGTTTAACTATACACTTTATAAATGATACTTTAGGAACTTTTTTCCAGGCGCAAACTGATTAGCAATTTAACAGTCGCCATAAACTTTGCGACTTTGTGAATGTCGTGCCGTGTGCTTTGTGCAGGTTTCAGGTTCGTCAAAACGGAATCTCAGTAGAAACTGAATCCTAGATTTTTTGAAGAAATTCTGTCTTTACATCTCAGACACAGTCCGCATCGTCTATCGAAGCTTCATCATTAATATTCGTCAGATACATCACATCGCTACAAATTTCGGTTTACCTATAGTCAATGTGGGGTGTAAAGCGGCGCAGTCCGAGGCCAAATTTCGGGGCATTTTCTGCACTTGCAAAACTAGAGGTTGGAAGCAGGCTCCCTGGGTATTGTATAGTGCAATAAAATTGCGCAACATACGAAGAGCAACGAGGTCAGCAACGATTTTCGCTCCTTCATAAGCGAATCCACACAAATAGCTCATGGCGTGTTCCATCTCGACTTTGTTAATGACCAGGTTATATGAACGTTGGTTGTTCGTGACGTGTTCCTCAATAGCGAACTTTTTTTCATGGCCCGCCGTCATGAATCTGTTTTCTTTTGACAGATAAATACGCAAGGGAAGAACCGGCCTGTTCTTCGCCGATATATAGTCCCAGGTAACAAAGTCACCGGTTGCGTTTTTTGCAGTGCAGTTGAACACCACTCGACTACCGACTTTTGCTGCAATGTTGACCGTCGTCGACACTATCTCCCGACCGCTAGTCACTGCACGTCAACAAACAGAACAATCTCACTCAACATCAAAGAAGGTTCTAGTGTGTACAGTCTGTAGTTGGCGACTGAAGGCCACACTTCGAGAATAAGGGCAAGGCTCCCTACAGCCGCAAGATCACAGAACAACTCCTAAATTAAGGATTTGAAATCATATTATCATGTCAACGCTTGTTCAAAGCATAGAACACGACATCAGCAGACAGCATGACGGGATGCGGATTTTTAATTAGAATAATAATAAAACCGTGTCCGAGAGCAGCATAAACCTGCGCGTGACCTTGACCCTGGTCCTATGACCTTGAAACTAGACCGAGACTTAGATATTTTCAAGGCGTATCTCCACACCGAAAATGAAGTTGCTAGATTTAGTCATTCAAAAGTTAGCCTATAGCTTAAATAAATACGAAAATAGGTCAAAGGTCAAGGTGAAATGCCACCAACTTCCAAGTTCCAACCACTTTGGGCGTTCACCGTGGGATCTAGCAAGTTAATCGGTTTCGGATCAGTAGTTTTAGAGATGTTATGCGGACAGACGCACACACACAGACACACACACGGGCGGACAGACTCCTCCAAAAACAGTACCTGCTCGCAGCATAGCTGGCGCGCAGGTAATTATGATTATGTCTTTAAATCCCAAACAGAAGTTAATAGGCTGTATTAGATGATAATCGATGACGTATAGCTATAGCATATAGGCTACCCGCTACCGCACTGTTGTCTAATACCTCCGTCGGGAAATTGTGTTGTCGGACCATCTCAGGAAAAGTAACTTGGCGAAGGCTGCATCGAATGCACCACACACACTGCACGCGCAGGAGTCCATAGCTTCAGCCGTTTCTGAGATATATAGGGGTCCCAGGAGTTAAAAGTAGGTCACGTGACCCTGCACGGTACCCTCTGTGACCTACTACTACCTACCAGTTTTAGTTAGTCTACCCCCCCCCAGCCGTCGACATGCGCACAAAATTTGAATCCTCTATGTTCAGCCATTCCTGATATATGTAGGGGTCCATAATGAGCCAAATTGCCAAATTTCCCCAACTCCCCCTCCCCTCGCTATGGGGGATCAGAATCTCCGTTAACACAGCGTTTCTTGGGCCTCAAGAATGTTCACCTCAAACAGGATCTGGATCCGTTCAGCCGTTTTCGCACAGTGAAGCCGATTTCATCCGCGTGACAGACATACAGACTGACAGACACTGCGATCATCGGTAGCGATAGTCTGCATCTCATGCATTCGATGCAGCCTACAGTGCTGGCAATTTTAATGAAAATTATGTGATAGGTTTGCCTTGGGACAAAAATAAGTAAGCAAACAAAAAAAACTTATTACGCGCCACTTGCGAGTATAACATTATTCGTAAAAGACAATCCATTATATTTTGCGTCATGTGTAATTACGTAAAATGCAGACACGGTTGCATTACTTTTTGCAATGTTAGACATGGTCAGCCTTGCACTCTCTGAGCACGTTTTGATTGTGAATGTTGTTTGCTAAGTGATCGACATGATAGGCATTTCGCTTGATCTAACATCACCACTGACCTGCCAGGACACCAGTCTCTGGACAGGTTCAAGTACGCGTCGAGCAAACATCGTATTGCGTCGATTGCGAAAATCGTCGCGTCGAGGGCTGATGGCATAGGTTGAGTGCTTGATATTTACCTTACCTATAACGGCGGTGTGACCTCAACTGCCCAGAAGTACTAAATACAAGCTTCTGCATCATAGTGTACGTAATGATGATGATGATGATGATGATG
>Ga0126335_1000898_pt1 | contig 15573 bp, 11 predicted proteins | sample OlaspJWI45metaG_FD_108409 | JGI IMG/M metagenome (GOLD analysis project Ga0126335, IMG submission 108409) | Marine gutless worms symbiont microbial communities from Oahu, Hawaii - Olavius sp. 1 OAHU.JWI-45 metaG | ecosystem: Host-associated > Annelida > Digestive system > Unclassified | place... | reverse complement strand
GACCAGGAGCTCTGCCCCCAGACCCCCGTCCCCCCACCTTTCAGAAGAAATCGCCGCCACTGATACACATAGACGCTTGAAAGCATGACGTGTGAGTGGCTCGGGCAACATAACAAACAGCGGCAGGTAGGCGACGGCATGCGTTCGCACAACGTCGTATAAACATGCAAAACACGTCGTTCATGCCGTCACCAAATGCGTCAGCACCAGGCTTGCTCCTGTATACAACATCAAGAACATCAGGTACGATCAAACAACTAACACTACAACTGCTGAACTGAGTTTTTTTGCATCTGTTCCTTGCAGTTATGTTCATTTTCTATTTCAGAGTCATTGAAATGGGGCGACTGAAAATGCACGACCTGAAAATGCAGGACTGGAAAATGACGGACCATGTTAATTAGCGCTTAGGTTTTTTTACTAACTTTTTTACTAGACAATATACAGGATGGCTTTTAAATAGGAACATAATGATGTGCACTAGGATGTTATTAGCCAAGTGTACTCTTGTCATAATATTATCTGATACGTAGTATATCAACATGCACATGTGTCCAACAGTATTTTCATTATTGTTCAGCAATATCAGCAGTAACAGAACGCCAGATATACATCAAAAATACACACGCATAACCATGTCAATAGGTGTACGAAACAGCGAACAGCCATTTGGCGTAACGGCCACAGCGTCCGCACACTGAGCACAGAAACGCGAGTGCCCGCAAGGCACCAGCACGACGCCGTCACGCGGAGCCAGGAGGCAGACTTCATGTTGCCGACAGCGCCGACGTGGCATCAGCTGCTGCTGTGGCTGACGTACCTGGACCGCTGGGCTGCTGCTGCTCATCGATGTTGTCGTCGTCGGTCTCGTCGTCGCTGTCAACCTCTTCAGCGAGAAACCCGGCGCTGTGTATCCCCAGGCTGTGGCTTATGGCGCGCAGAAACTGCAGTTTGTCGTAAGCTCCGGCGTCATATCGCGCGATGCATGCCTTGATGCGGGCGTCATTCTGAAGATTTCTCTTTTTCTCAGGTCTGCGTATTTCAACGCCGCGTTTCAGGCGCTGTAAGTCTGCCATGTTGTTAATGTTCGGGTGGCTAAAAGTTTATCCGTCATTTTCCAGTCCTGCATTTTCCAGATTCATAGTTTTCTTTGTCCGTCATTTTCAGGTCGTGCATTTTCAGCGTCACCTTTGAAATTGCTTGTATGGTTGCGCATATTGGAGCTGCATTACATTCTGTACTGTGCTGACCTAAATCTACAGTTCAGTTGTGTGGCCTATATCGTTTACTCTACTGCATCGAAATAGAACCCACACTGTGTGTAACAAGCATTGTGCTAAGCAGAAACAATGGCGATGCATTAGAGCGATGACAGACGAACGACTAATGTTCGTCGTCGTTATTGTTGTATATACAAGTTGTCATTCGTCTGTCACCGTGTCACGCATATGCAATAACAAATCGCTGTTTTAACAACACAAATTCCGTTATTAAGCACGCAAAATGTCACAGTGTTTCCCATACTGTTGACAGAAACTGTGTCGGAAAATTATCGGGCCTCGCACGCGATTTTCCAATCGATGCATTGCATCGCAGCATAGGCCTAATAAGGGCCCAATGACCGCCCATTTGAAGACAATAGAACACAGCGGCGTATAATGTCTATAAATGCAGATTCTTTCTTCTCTCGGTACGCAGTTTCTTGACTTCGGAGTTACGCTCGATCCCGCAGCTGTAGCGAGTTTTATCTCAAGATGTCTGTGCGTTTCAACGTCAGTCTGTTGGCTTGCATCATCAGCTTCATGTTTTTGTCACCTGCATCAGGTATACGCCAAGAAACTTGTCTTATTTGAACCACTTGTAAGTTATTCCTTCGCATATTGTCGATCAAACCAATATAGAACTATAGGCCTAATACGGAAATGACATAAATCTCAGAATATGTACATATAGGCTACAGGTATGGCCTTAGTACGCCTATAACGGACGGCGCAATCGCGCTCAATGACTGAAAAATATGCTCAAAAAGAATGGATTGCTTTTTATGAAACACTCTGTAAATAAAATAAAATTTAAGGGCAAATGCTCTCACTGAGAGTTTTTGTTGTTTTGTTTTGTCTTGTTGAAATTGCCGTATTTGACTTTTATGTCCATTTAATTTTATTGAAATCGTTAGATTCATAAAGTCCGCCGTTTGTTAGCATGGACAGCGCATAATGGGCTACAATATACTCTAAATCGTGATGCGGTACCAACTGACACTGCTCGGCCAACAGTTTGACAGGCTGCGCCTGCAGCATAATGCCACAGTTAAAATGACACAAAACCGAATTTGTTTAACGTTGTGTTGTTTTCAATTGTTTAGATGCTGTGGATCCGAAAACAATTTCTGGTAAGTAAAGCCAAAACTCTGCATAAACACAAGGAAGCTAGGCGCTTCGTGATTGTGTCTGTTCGCCCATAACTCGGAAACGGGTGGTAGCCTACGGTCGAGTTTTAATTTTCAGGACAGTTCCATGCGCTCCAGGAATGGGTTTGAGCACAAACTTTTGGCGACGGGGGTAGAGACCAGAAAAATTCACGTTTTTCGTATCTGGCGACAGTGACTGGCCAGGCGCCATGTGAGAGTGGGCAACTGGCAGGCCAATGCATGTATAGGCACAGGCGGCAGGCCTGAGCATGACAGGCGTTGGCGTTGGCAGTACGGGCAGTGGAGTAGCATGGGGCGGGGCTTAGACTATACATCATGCCTGTCTGGGTGGGTAAATGCGCTTGTACTGCAATCTTATATAATAATTATGTTCCTGTGTATGTCTGTCTGTATGTTTGTTTGTTCGCTTATAACTCGGGAACGGTGCGTGTATCGCCTCCAAATTTTCAGGGTAGCTCCAGGACATCTCGAGATGGCTTTAGACGCAAAAAATATTCGGAAAGCGGGGCGAAAAATTGTTATTTTTGCGTTTTAGGGCCTCTGTAGTTAAGCGCATGCAGCCTGGCTGCGTTGGGCAACTTAGTTATTGAAGCGTAACGACCGTACAGACTGTAGCATGCGTTTAGCCGACCGGAATATGGGGACGGGCAAATGGCAGGGGGGGGGGCTAAAAACCATCGTATATACGTAATATCTATCGGGAATGGGTACGCTGCTTATAATCTGTATAAGGCGTTTTCTGAGTCTTTGACATTGTTCGGTCATAACTCGGTAACGGGCGGCATAGTCAAATACAAATTTTCAGGGTATTGTTGCGGGGCGTCCGAGGAATGGTTTCAGAACAAAAATTACACAGCGCGATTGGGGGAGTGGCGGAAGTACGGGAACGCCTTACCAGTGAAGTCAGTTGTCGGGGAGGAGTGGGTCGGCCCGGTCGGGGTTACCTTTTGTCATCTATGCCTTCCGACGCCGTGCGTTGGCGCGGCATTTGATATGGCGACGTGGCTGTCTGTGTGTCTGTCACGTTGATGTATTATACTCAAACGACTGAGTCGATTATCATGCGACCTTCACCAGATTGTAGCCCAGCCGTTCTAATTTTCTCATACCAAATATGACCTTTATAGCTTGAGAGCATCCCTCTCATTGATTTCGCCAAATGGCAGAGGGATAGGTAAAAGTCGGAAAATCCAACGAATAAATCGCAATCATTCACCAGAGGGCAGCTCATGTCATCACAGCACGGAAAGTTGTGCTTCGTAGCGTTTTGTGTCAAAGATCATAACATCGGCGTGCACAAGCGTCGGGCGGTTTGTCAGTGATAGCTATGCTTCTTGTGTAATGCTGTGGTAGCGTTGTTTTATGTGCGAAGACCTGCTGTTGCTGCCGTACATGGACAGAGCGTCGATGCTGGGCAGCCCGGCAGCTGACTACACAACCGACTCTGCACTACGCTGTGCCCGCGACTGTCTCGCAGAAGGTGCGCTCTGTCAGAGTTTTGCACTGTTCCGCAACGTCGACCCTGCAGCTGGGGAAGGTGTCAACTGCAGACGCTACGTTCTGCTGAGTCCGATCGTCTACGATGAATCATCCGTCACCTACTACACTGGCAATAAGACACTTCCTCTTCCATAGGTGGCACACTACAGCGGTGATCTGATCGCGAGTAATTAGAGTTAGACGTAAATGCTTGATGTAACAGTGCACATGACTAATACTACTACTACTACTACTATGTCGAGCTCGTTCCAGCTCGAGCTACAACGGTCCTCCACTGTCCTTTGTCTTGCATGCGGGGATGCATTTCCTCCAGCTGTAGTCCTGTGTCCCTCGTTAGAGTGTCGATGAAGGTGCCAGTCGGGCGTCCCCTTCCTCTTCTACCCCTATCTGGTACCCATAGCACAAGGTTGGAAGCAGCTTCTTCTGGGTGTCTGGCACAATGACCTGCCAGCTTCAGCCTTCTTGTTCGTATCTTGGTTGAGATCTTTGGTAGGTCCACACATGACTAGATACTTAAAATTAGATCTACTGGACCAGAAACCGCAGTGGATCAAAGACAAGATTGGAACATGAGGACCAAAATTGGAGGACAGCATAACTCAGCTATAACACGTTTGTCAAGATGTGCAGAAAATTGTCAGAAATTTAAATCATTAGCTACGCACACACGGTTCTGTTCTGTTTTATTTGGGGTGACTGTTGCATCAGCTAGGTTTCAGCGCTGAGGCCGGCTTGGCCCAATGCGCATCCATAGTTTTGTGGGCTGCGGGTGCATTGTAAGACGTAATTTAAAAAGTACTAGAAATGAAATTAGATCTGTCAGTTAAAATTCACGTGCTACAGTTTTTCGCCAAGTATTTTTCATATATTTGTAAGATTTTAAAACTCGCTGCGAAAGTCAAACTGAAAAAATCGGCAACAACCGTGTATGTGAAACGTGCGTAAATTATATAATCAAAAGCAGCCTAGGTGTTACATATTTTAAACCTATCCGCTTTCTCTCACTCTGTACAGTATAGGCCTAATTATCTACTACATGGTGAAATTATCTCTTCCAGTGTAACTCAAATTTTCTGGTCAAAAATTCTGCACGTGGCTATAGCGACACGTTGTGGATTAACCCTTTTTCTGTGTCACCGGTACTCAATACAATGCGATCGTTGTAAACGTTAACAACTTATGTGAATATATAATGCGTGTTGCGTCGGTCGCTATTATCGACTGGGGTCTATTGTACGAGTTTTGAGCGCTTGAATGGTTGTCTTGACGCTGAATGTTTGACAGTGTGCTCATTGTCTAAGTTTGCATTGTTCAACTGAGCAAAGAAACAACCGGAAAGTGGTCGCAAATCGATAGCGTTAATGCGCCACATTGCGCTACATTACAATCTCCTACACGTAGGCCTATTTGCTCATTTGCGATTCGACCATATATGCAGTCTTGTACATGCACGGTGTCCCAAAAAAATTCCCGCATGTAATTGGCTCTATCTCTGTCAACTGTTAACCGATCTTCAAAATTTCTTCACTGCCACTGCTGGAAGGAGTATGAAATTTGTTGCAGCAGAACAACATTTAATACTTTTCCCCATGTCTTAGGTATGTTGCTGCACTACCTTGGAAAGTTAAAAGTTTAAATTGGGTGCAAATTTGAATTATTAACTCCCCTAAGTAATGCAGCAACGACCGTAAGGTGTGGCTGATAATATTTCATGTCTTTTGTAGCAAATTTCGTAGCTTTCCAGTAGTAAAAAAATTGAAGATCAGTTAACAGTTGGCATATTTATAGCCAGTTACATGCACGAAATGTGTCCACTTGCAAATTGTGAATGATATTTTGTAATCCCTCTAGTAGACACTACACATTTCTCTGTCTGTCTATCTGCTTATTTGTGGTGCAAGCAATCGCATACGACGAAACAGAATTTGAATATCGTTTTATTATTAGCACAAAACAAAACTGTGGAAAAATACAGCAGCGACTTACTGACAAGTACAGGGGTCCTCAGCGCTCCGCAGTTTAGCTGCGGACTTAGGCCTACGTAGATGGGAGTTTTCCGGTAGACAAAAGAGTGTTATTAACATATTGAGGTCAGTGACGTCATGTTACTAAGTATAGCCGCAGTGGTAAGCCTGCATCCCCATTCATCTGGCGCCTGGCCAGCGTTTATCGTTTTTTTGTATTTCTTGCTTAATTCAACATCAATTATTTCGTTTCAGACATAATTTATCGAAAAACCAAAAAGCATCATCCTCATACCATGGGCTATCTTAATGCCAATTTCCGCATTTCTACTGTGTTTGGTTTCTGAGATATCGCGTGGAGAAGTTGCTTATTTTTTTGCGTTTTTTGCCCCCTGTTTAGGTGGTTTTTTGCTTAATTTTCCCGCAATTAAAAAACTTCCAAAAATCTAAGTGCGCGTTATATCCTCGTACTAGACGCCGCCTTTGTGCCAAATTTGACGTTCTCAGTCTTTAGATATCGCTCGACGCTTGGAGAAAAACCAGACAACCAGACCTCAGACAGACAGACAGACAGACAGACACCCAGATTATTTCGGCATCCGTGAACCTCAATGCTCTGCACTGATGAATAACACACGTAGATTTAAGTCCAACACAGCCTGTCGTGCATGATAATGTCATATTTATAAATGTTTAAAGTTTACACTGACAATGCAGAGAACATTTACTAACAATGCACAAAAATGCAACAGAAACAAAACGAATTAAATTCTTCAACGAAAAACAACAAAATCTGCAAATGACGTGAACAAAACAGTGGCAACGAAACAACTGAAATTTACAATTTAAATTAGTATTATTCACAAATAATATCGATAAATACTGCAATAAATTCACCGCGATGAAATGTACAACACACCAACTAACGAATCCCTAGCACAACGAATTTACTATGCACAATAAAGAAACGACAAAAACATACAGCAAAGCAAAGTTCGTATGCAAATCTTAAATAAACTTTAATCTGAAAGTTTTTTTAACGAAGTCTCGTAATACCGGCATTGTTTCTTGAATACAAGTGATAGGCCTAATGATGGGGCTAAAATGAATGCACCAACAAGCCAAACTTCAGTGTAACTCTGCATCTGCGTGATAAGAGGGATCTCCACTCACAACTCACAAGAAATTAAAATAGCATGCTACGAGACAGTATAATTGTATTGGAAATGACAGTCTATAGCTACTTAGTGAGAACAAAGGCAACCTTCCACTGACGCTTGGTATCGGGCCCGAAAACGTGATCTCTGTGAAACTAACATAACCGGGTCAAATGCAAGCAAGTTACAAGCTAGGAAGAAAATTAGCTGAATAACACTGAATACAACGTAATGTACAAAACACAGCCGACACAGGCTTAAACACAAGTCATCGAAATTCGACTTCTAACTTTAAACACAAAAATACATGATTTTGATTTCATGCACGAGGTCCATGTGTAGGAGCCTTTCACGGGCTCTTTTTAAAACTTAGCAGTACGACGTTGAAGCTATAATAATAATGTCTCTTTATTACAATTGCAGACAAACGCTGCAAACGACAATCAGCATCATCTGCCGCGCAGGACAGTACATATAATAGAATACACACACATCTGCCACGCAGATGTGTGCTATGGCAGACAAAAATGGCGACTACATGCACTGGAGACAAATACGTTACAAAAGTTGTATAAAAATATGTCTTTCAAAACGCGTATATAAAAGTGAAAGAGCGAAACCCGTATTGCATTTCGATATGACGGAGTATAAAAATGCTATATTACATTATATATTATATTGCATTTGCTGTCGAAAATATATTTTCAATTATATGCCATTCCCAGTGGACTGAAGGTGTCGTTCACATTAAGGATTAATGCAAACGATGAAAGTGCTCTTAAACATGTAATTACTGATGCAATTACCGCATCGAACCTCCTCGTGTAGGGGAATTGGGACCCTTATTACTGCAATGTAAGAGCCTCCATCCCGAACGGGACCTCGATCCGTGCAGTCGGTTTTGCACAGCACAGCCACGTCACAGACAGACAGACACATCACGCAGTCACAGAACCTTTCCGGCCTAAGCCACGCCCCTACAGTCAGTGAAGCACGCGGACAGGTAAGCAGTTAAGAAAGTTAGTAAGTACATGATTTATAGAAGGGACTCTGAGAGACTAAGAGTCAACAATCACTAACCTCCGCAGCCATCAGCTAAACAAATGCGTTTTCAGTAACCAGCGGAACTCTATGAATGTTCAGCATTGACATCACTTAAATATTTATGAGCATGTTGTGTGTATCGCAAAACGTGCTCATTAGCATGAATGCATGTGCACATCCCGACGAGAACCTACGAGTAGTAAACGGCACATTGCAACTTTTCGTAACCACAAGTACAGTTAGCAGCACTGAGGTATCCAGTACGAACAGACTTTATAGTAACGTTAAGACTAAATTACTTTGTGTTAAGGTCGATAGCAGTCACTCGCACTCGCTCGCACTCGCTCATAGATGGAAACGGTTACCGTTGAAATGGTCGGTACATTATGTTTCTATCACTTGCTGAGCAGCCGCAGACGTCCCTCCTATAGACGACTTGTCGCTGACTTTCCCACAGACTTGTCGTGGACTTAAGGATGTCACGGAGAAGTTGAAGTCGTCGCAATGTAATCTGGGTCTTAAGCGATCAGCCTGACGGTGCTGCTACCAGCTACCACCTCCGAGTCCTCGGCTTCATCGAGATCGTCGTCGATGTCGGTGTAGTGGGACAGGACGGGACAGAAGACGACCAGGGCGGCAGACATGATGCCGAGCATGTACGCCCAGCCGACTTGGCACGCCCCAGCACTGTAGATCCGTGCTCCAGGACAGTAGTGTTGAGCCAACTTGGAATCGAGTCCGACCGGGAACGACACGACTGCTCCAATCAGAATCACAGCTACACATGCACAACACCAGCCACCAATTAAACTCTGTCCGAGGGGAGCGCAAACCTGCGCGCTGCCGCTGTTTTGCGACCGTGACCTTGAGACTAACTCCATGACCTTGAAACTCGAAGGTGACAAAATCAATATAATCTAAACTAAAAAAGTACGAAAATAGCTCTCACGGTCCAAGGTCACGGTCAAATGTCACTAACTTCCAAACACTTCTAGCGTTCATCATGGGGCACATTCCTACCAAGTTACATCAATTTCTGATCTGTAGTTTTCGAGATTTTATGCGGACAGACGTACAGATGCACATACGCACAGACAGACGACGCCAAAAACAATATATGCTCTCAGCACAGCTGGCGAACAAGTAAATACAGCCGATATTTTTTAACTTCGTGGCGAACGTAGCCTAAATGCATTTGAGCAGTAGCGTCGGTAATTTTGTATCGCAAACAAGACCATTCTTCTGCGCGTAGATTGCGACTGTAATTTTGTGTGATTCAGCGAGTCGTTCGCAGCGCTGGTGAGTCGTAGTTAAAAATCGACAACACTCTGCGAGCGAACGACTGTCTGCAAGCAAAATGATATGGGCCTATTTCCATTCATTTTTCACGTAAAAAGTGGAAATACGGAATGCAAAACACAAAAAAAACGAAAATGTCAGTAAAACTAGAAAAATTTGGAATAGGCCTACAGGCGAATAGATGTCCGACGAATGCGTTCAAGTCGAAATGGGCCATATGAGAACGTTTTGTGATGCGTCACCTTGACCTTGATCCCATAGCCTTGATGCTAAAAATTAATCAGATATTCTAAATATGTACCGGTATACCCCCCAAAAAAACAATTTTCTAGGTCCATGGCTTACACGCCGACAAACACGCAGACAGACGTGACCGGATGGCGGCAAAGTTTCCGACAAAGCGTTGATAAAGAGATTCCGCGTGACGTCACTCACAGCTAAGGAATGCCCAGTGACGTCACCGATGTCGTGAACCGAACGTTCTTCAAATTCCGATTAACATGTGTCACGTGCGCAGTGCGCATGGGCGGCACCGCGCGCGTGACGTCAGGCGAAAAATTTCCAATTAAGTCTCGGCGGCGGGGACAGGAGGCGCCACGGAGGCGGAAAACGAACGGTCGGGGACCAGCTTTCGAGAGGAAATGAACGTCGCACAGATATCGGAACGGAGTCTTTGTTCTGAGACAAGTTGGAGCCGCAAGATGGCTATCTGATGCTGCGTGGATTTAGCTACGCCTGTATCAAGATATCGCCAACTGCTGCTACTGCTGCTGCCTACAGCCGATGACCTGGATCAGTTCTTTTTACTGTTAGAATAATACCAGTCTTACCAGCATTATCCTACTCGTAATCGTATCAAACACTGGGCTAAACCGTTCGCGATGCTGAGCAAAATATGCAGTCGCCGGACCGAGCTCTGGAACAGTTCGCCGGCTGGTCAGCGACATTGCTAAATTCACTTCCAATCCCAATTGCTGTATGCTGAAATTGATTGTGCAGTAATGTCAGCATACTTGCAAGCTTTGTTCACTATTATTGACTAAGTAATAAAAACGGGTGTACTTTTAGCATCGACACTGCGACGATTGACGATGCACGCTAGGTTCACAGGCGGATGTTTAATTACTATTTCAACTGACATTTATTTTGTGTTTATTTCAAAATTTATTTCATAAACTAGCACTGCGCGTAAGTCAAAAGCAATACAAACTACGAATGAATGGAATTGGCATATTATACTGTGTCCAGAAGTCCATTACTGCCTGAACATCACTTAGAACCTAGAAGCTATCCTCAGCACTGCTGTGAGTCTGATGAGCGCATTTCGTCTGACTGGGAGTGACACGACACCAGCTGTCGCCGCTTTCAAATGACTCTCGTCGCCTGATTGTCTTTTGACAGTACCCCCGAGGCACAGCCCACCCATCCCTCTGCGCTGCCTGGCGCTGCTCGATCGCCGACTGGCGTGCCGTGCCGTCCTATCGGCCAACATTGTAAAGTGTCCCAGGAGAGCCTGGCGACAGCGCGCAAAGAAAGAACTGTGCGACTGCTGCATCTAAGACGTGGAATAAAGTCGGACTGCAATCGATCATTCGTTATGAGACGGGCGGTCAGTCATGCAAGCCTTTCCTCTTTCTCTGTTGCCCTACTGAATTGAAGTAGTCAAGGTTCGACGGTATTATGGTTTTTTATCAAGAACATTTGAGTGGCATGCGTTCCTTCAAGTGCAAAGAAAATACGTCTAATCCACATGGTTGCTTTCGAAAGACGGCAAATATCCAGGGACTTTTGGAAAGATTGTTATTTGGCCAGTGGCTGCACTGCAATGACCGGACTGGTTCAGCATCGGATGTCTCGTGGGACAGCGAACAGCGCGCGCTGTAGCACTATCTAGCTGGCCGCCGGCATACAGCTGCTCTTCGCTTATCTTCATTCCGTCGTCTTTCTTGTTGCCAGCCTCCGCAGCTGGATGACCTGGACCTCCACGCAGTCTACGGGGAATTTATGTCTCCCAGATACACAACTTGCATATATAAGATGACTCCACCAGTAGGAATTATACTTTGATTTTTTAATTCGCGATTCGCGCATCCAAAATATTAGGTTTAGTTTGTTATCAGACAGCATGCGTGACGAAAATGAAAATAAAACGCAAACTTTTGTGAACGTCCTAAACCTCGACTAAAACGATACATAAACTTATAATAAATAAAATTCATTGAACTTTATTTTTTAAACTTAAACACTATTAATCAATTATTCAGCTATACGCTGCTGTCATCGACGTCAACAGCAACAGCAGCGTTAAAAATATACATGGCTATCAATCAAAAGTTTAATGTAACTTGCAACGTGCACAACTACATACACAGTGGGCCATAAAGAGGTGCCACTGTTATTTTGGCTGTAACATGGTCAAATGTTAATCGATCTTAAAAATTATTTTATCATGGAAAGCAAATGAAATTTTTAACAATATTCATGTATTAATTTCCATGACACTTTAAACATGTTGCTGCAATACCTTGTGAATTAAAAAGCTTAGTTTGCCACTAATAGCCTATAACACAAAAATTGTGAACAAAATGCATTTGTTTTACATGCACCCATTTTACTGCATCTAGCTTACTTTCTTATTACATGTACTTGCTTACTTGTCAGTTTAGTTTTTGGTTTCTGTTAAACATTTTTTTGAAATATCAAATGGTTTTGTGTAATTAGACTTCAGTGATGACGGTGCCGCCTCACACGGCACATGCTACACTGTAGGACTTCTCAGTCAGGCAGTACCTCTTTCATTCGTCCAGATCAGTGGTCACCGAACAGACCCAACCTCAGTTTCGTCTACTGCTAAATTTCATGGTGTCATGCAGCAACGAGTTCATTAGTTATGGGTGCATAATGCTGATGAAGTGAAGCAGCGCTTGCTGAGTCTTTGCCACGAAATGGACCATAGCGCAATTGATAATGCAATTGATGAGCGGCGTAAGCATCTCCGCGCATGTGTGCAGACAAACGGTTTATACTTTAGCAGCTACTAAACCACTGAACAGTACCGATAGCTGTTAAACATGACACTTTCATTCTTGCGGTCTATGATGCATTTTTGTTACATTTGTAATTTTTAAAATTAGGCTTTATAATTTTCCCAAGGTAGAGCAGCAACACATTTGAAGTGTGGTGGAAATTGGTAATGATTTTGTTGGAAATTATATTTGCTTTCTTGCAGTAAAAGAACTGTCAAGATTGGTTAACATTTGACCAAATGAGAGCCAAAATAAAAGGGCACTTTTTTATGGCCCACCGTGTATTTCAGAATTAAATGCGAGATGCTACAAGCCTGTGCAGTTAAAAATTCGCGGGATCTCGCACGTGTGATTTAAGATACATGTAGACTAAAATCCAGTATCCGTAAATAGAGACTTGCCACTTCCTTTTGCTATCAGTAATCATGGACCTAACCTACATAGCCTACTCTCTCGCCATATTTCTCTGACATCAGTGCTATCAACAATTATTAAGCCGCGTGCACACAGCACAACACGTCAGATGCAGTGTGGCAGGTCCATTAACGCGCTATAAATATTAATTATCAGGCGGACGATGGATGCCATGATAAATGATACGGGAAGTTCTGATGCACCTGCTGCATGCAAACTAAGACTGCAGTAGAACGAAATCGTGTTTGAACAGCGTCAAATGCCTGACATGTACTCTACAAGCGTAACATATCGAGCAATTTTGATGGTATTTTTGTCGCAACAAAAGTCAGTCTACCTGATTGTTTGTATCGCTTTCGTAATTTAATCTACCCCCAATTTTGAACAGCGGCTGAGTTAATTCTGAGAAACGTATTGGTCTCGAATATCTTTCCTACGACTCCAGTGCGAATCATCGTTAGATGCATCAGTGTAATAAATTTCAGCAAATTCGACGATCCCCGAAATATTACACATGTCAAAAACCAAAAAAAGTAGAAATATGTCGTAATTTATCGCAAAGTTAAGTTTTGCTTAGAACTAGATCTGTAGGTCAGCGAGCCTAGCTGTGGCGGCGAATTACAGCACATTCTGGCCCAGGATCGACATAACACGACATACGTGAATACGAGTACACTTTCGGTAGAAAATGATACTCCACGAATTAAGTAAGTAAAACAGATGGTGTGCGCTTCGGACGCTTCGCCCCATTTTCTAATTTATCAATCACTGTTGCTGCCGAGTTACTTGTTGAAATTACGAACTGTCGCCAAGTATCTTATTGTTGTCGTCATTGAAACACGATTTGTGATTTTAGTAAAGTGATGCAATTGAATCAAGGTTAATTATTACAAAGCGTCAGCCAAGTCAAACAGAGCCCCCGGGTCGGCATATTTGAGGATCCCATAAGAATAACGGCCCTAAAATGATTTACTTTGGCTAATGTGTTTCAGTTCTCGCACTTTTCACACGCACGTTAGAAGACATGAGAAATGCTGAATATTTTCACCCAGTTCACCCTCATAGCGACGTGATTGTGCGTTTGCAGGCGTCTGTCTGCGTGTTTGTATGTCTACCATACAACTTTCGAAATTCGTTTCAGTCAAGTCACTTTAATAAAACCGCAAATCGTGTTTCAATAAAATCAAAAAAGGCTGCATTGAAGGACCCCGCACACACGCACACGCCGTCGACTTGAGCCGCGTGACAGAGAGACTGACGGACGGACAGACTGACAGACACCGCGCACATCGGTAACAATAGTTTGCATCTCATGCATTTGATGCAGCCTAAAAAGTACAGGTCACATTTATATATGAAGATCATCTCTTCAAGGTCAAGGTCACGGCAAGCAAGGAGCGAAAAAAGCCAGTGGCCGGCCTGTTATTAAAAGACTATTCATGCTTTACCTGCCATCGTCTGTATGTATCCCGTATAGCTGGCAAGGCGCTTGGCGCAGTGAGACGGCAGCAGAAGACAGAAGACCGCCGCCAGAGAACTGAAGCCAAGCAACACACAGCCACCACCATAGAGGACACAGGCGATCTGCCACGTATTGGACGGCAGACTGGACAGGTCAAACTGACCTCCGTAGACTCCACACAGTTGCCTTGGCGCTGATGTCACCACCACAGACGGCCTAGCACGCACACACAACTATGATACTGAATAAAGCAACAAAAGGCCAAAGTAGTTTGGCGAAGGCCGCATCACATGAGAACAATATTGGTATACTTTGCAACGGGCAACTTTTCCACACTTTTATTTCCTTTGCCGTAGGCTATCTGGACCCTATCTAATACACAATATGTTTTGGATTCCCAACAGTCTCCACTCCGAACAAGACCTCAATCCGTTTAGCCGTTTTTGCACAGTGCAACCACAATCTAGGTTAGACAGAGAGATTGACTGACACACAGCGTACCGTACACACAGCGCACATTGGTAATAAAGTTAATTCCAGGTTACATTTTCTGCATCAACTGATACGAGCTGCTGTAATCTGTATCGACAGATGATCATGCTGCTCTTCTGTATCGGCCCGATCAGACCGATCTTAGAACTGGCATATTGCAGGCCTATGTGAAAGCAAAGCAGCATACTTAAAGCAAACTAAAGAGCCCAATAAGTTGTCGACGTGGCGAAAAGATGTTGGTTCTTTGGCCCTTTGGCGTTAGCACGCATTTCTACATAATTACTTACATATTTACCAGATAGTTATTATCTGACCGTGTTATAAGCGCTTGATAAGAGCGCAATAGTCAATAGCTTTTGCTGAAAAAAGTAACGAAGTCAAATTAAGCAGTAAGTTAGGAGTACTACAGGTAAACGATGTTCTTTATGCCGACATTATTAAATGAATGATTGATTGATTGACTACTTTATAAACAAAATTAATCAAATCAAATCAAATGTGACTTTAATAATGGTTGACACACCGCAACCTAGTTACAACTTGTTAAACGTGATAAATAACGGTGAAAAAAGACGATACATGTTAAATAGGAATGTAAAAACATAAAACAGCCATAAAAAGAACACGATGTCAATAAACGTCTTTGAAAAGCATCCTGGTAAAAAAATCACATTCAGTAATGGAGCTATTCTTTGCGGTGAGCTTAAAGTTATGCGGTCTAGGCCTAAGGTGATATTTTGTGTCCATGGTACCAGGAAGTGTAGAATGTAGGACAATTTCAAAT
>Ga0126335_1000897_pt1 | contig 15574 bp, 9 predicted proteins | sample OlaspJWI45metaG_FD_108409 | JGI IMG/M metagenome (GOLD analysis project Ga0126335, IMG submission 108409) | Marine gutless worms symbiont microbial communities from Oahu, Hawaii - Olavius sp. 1 OAHU.JWI-45 metaG | ecosystem: Host-associated > Annelida > Digestive system > Unclassified | place... | reverse complement strand
GTTGTCCGTCCGTCTGTCTGTCTGGCCTTATCTATCAGTTTAACTTAATCGATTTCCGCATCATAAATTGTCTTGAGCGACCAGAATTGACGAAAAAGCTATTTCTGTCTAGTATCCAGCAGTAAAATTTCTTGAAAAATTTGAATTCAATACACTGTTTGTTATGCTAATTTGATAAATAAATTATCTCTCTTCCGATGACTGCTAAGTTTTTACTATTGTTTACTACAGCCATGACGGTTTCAATCAGAATCGTATTTTTATCGAAGCTCATGTATTTTCGATATCTTTTATCCAGCTAAGTACTGTGTTTTCTTTCTTCAGGACCTTGCTAAACATTGCAACAGAAAAGCACGATATACAGGGTGGGCCAAATTAAATGGGGCCACTCATTTCAATAACTTGTAACTCTAGATATACTGATAGGATCTAAACCAATCTTGGCAAGCTTCAACGTTATTTCGTTCTTAATCATAGTCTGACATTTTTAGCTATTAATTTAAGAAAATGCCGCGGCGCCATTTAGTGAATGAAAGTGACCATAAAAACATGAGCTGAAATGCGTAGCCCCGTTTAATTTGGCCCACCCTGTATATACTCTGACGGCTTTATTTAAAAATTAAAAGCAATCTTGTGAACAGACAATTAACGTGTCAGTTTCGCGGCGTATACCTGTAAAATGAGAAAATATTTATTACGAAGCTCCGCTGTTACGAACGTGCTGTGTTGTGTTAAAAACTTACAACACGAATGTGCCGGAGGTCAAAATTGCGATTTTGCAATTAAACGATCTACATTTCTGTGACTGTTGCACGAAATATGGACAAAACTTTTCGTTTGGGCTCCACTTCGTAGAGAAGACAGCAAAGTTAGACGTGTAGTATTAATCCAACAAGATACGGCACAACGTGGTTAAAAATAGAAAGCGAATCTAGCCAGGCTAGTTCGTCTTTCGATCTGGTCTGCCACAATGCCCAAATGATGAAGCAGTAAACAGTCGTTTGACATTTCGATCATGCTCAGTGAACTAATGCTAGTAGCGTTCAGGTGTCACTTGTGTCAATTTTATTTTACAACGGAAACAGTCACTCGATTACTTGTAGGCCTACTTGAGCTGTTGTTAACTTGTGGATTCTCACAGACATAGTTTTATTTTTCGACAGAATATTTCGATGAAATTCACAGATATAGTAGGTAATTACTTGCGCATTAAACAATGAAAAACACAGCTAAATATGTTTTGTAGTTTTTAGGAAATTTAATTTTTATTATGGGATTGCCATTATGCCGCACCCTGTAGTTATGAATCAGTTTTTAATCCTTTAGCATACATGCACAATGTGTTATGTGATAAATCACAAAAATTTAATCAGAAACGTATTAGGAAGAGTAATTTCAATTTTGATTGCATTTCAAATAGACTGTAACTCAGATTACTACTAGTGTATACATTATACCTTCAACTATAATTATTATCATTTTATATGTATAAAGTTACGACATTATGGCGAAAAAACATGCGCCATATTAATAGTAGGCTATCATCACCACATTATCGTTAGGCCTGTTTCATTATAATAATTACTTATTATACACTGTGTTTCAATAAAAACACCCACGAAGAGTTTTGCACCGTAGACCTACCTCGATAAATTCTGAATAAATGAAAACTACATTTGGCGGGATTGCAGTTCTTAAATTGCTGACTTAAACAGTTTTAAAATATTAAAGGACGTGGGCTAAAACTAAAGTTTTATTATATTTAGGTGGATACTCATACGCTATTACTGGAGAGAGAAAAAACAAAAAACACGTTTTAATAAAAAAGAATCACAGTGAATTATACAGCAGCACGCAGTAACAGAATTGTCAAGTTTTGTGCTCGATGTGACCACCTTTCTCTGTGATACTGTGAGACGTGAGCACCACTGTTTGTCAGATCCCTCAGTCAATGATCGACTGATCGACGTTCTGCCACGATTCAATGATGCGTTCACGCAGCTCGTCCGCATCTCGGATTTTCTTCCTGTACATTCTTGCTTGCGTGATGCCGCATACTTTATAATCCACCGAGTTGAGGTTCCGACTTCTGAGGGGGGTATAAATCAGGTGCGATAAAATTCGGAGTCTCTCTGACTGGCATTCCAAGCCTTTCTCCAGTTCGACATGACATCATAATTACGTCACTGACACCGAGGAATATTAATTCACAAATTCACTAATTTTGCATAACTAAAAACAGAATTTATTCGCTGTAGTATTCACGACATATTTTGTGCCATTTCTTCGTTTTTTCTAGGAGATATAAAAGAGATGTACGTGGGTGTTTTTTATTGAAACACCCTGTACATCAGTATTTTCCTTTTCTACACATGTACTTTCTCAACGCAAGCAGGTTTTTGCGGTCGTTTTTTGACATTGTTTATCTTGGCAATATCTTTCTGTAGATCCGTCTATGCATGAAGTGCTGAACATGACCACTTGCACTTTATTCACACAGTCTGCTACGACTTGCACACTACACAGTATATACTGTACGTTCAGATTTCGATCAGAAAATATACGCTTAAGCCTAACACGACCATATAATATTGAGAAAAAAACATGACAACAGTTACTGTAGCAATTTTACCATCACTGCCCGCAGCGACTTCGCAACAAAAGTTGAATTAACTGTGTCCGAGGGGAGCACATACCTGCGCGCGGCCGCTTTTTCGCTGTTGTGACCTTGATATTAACCCAATGACCTAGAAACTCGAAGGTGACCTAGATATTCTGAAAATGTACCTTTACGCCAAAAACGAAGTTGCTATGTTAAGGCATTCGAAACTCAATAGAAGATAACATATGCATGGCAAATAAAAAATACGAAAATAGCTCTTAAGATCACGATCAAATATCTCCAACTTTCAATCATTTATAGCGTTCACCACGAAACATATTCCCACCAAGTTACATCGATTTCTGATCAGTATTTTTCGAGACAGACAGACAGACAGACACTGCCAAATACAATACCTGCTCGCAGCATGCGCGCAGGTAAACAAAACCGGTAACTTGACAACACTGATGTCAATGCGCAGACTCAGAAAAGTGCCATTAGCAACATATCCACAATGCGTTCATCGCACGATATTTAGTGCACAGTGTTTAACCACGAAAGTACGCCAGAATAATCGAAGTATAGATATGAACAAGGTATCGTCCGTTGTGGGGCGTGACGATAGCTGGCCCGCCACGGCGCCCATCAAAAAAAGGAAGCGACACAAAATGGCGCAATTGTACTTCCGGTCACGAATCTGATGGCAGATTCTGAATCGGGAAGCCCGGATTCCTATTCGAGTTTCCTAGTAACCATACGTCTATCTCGCTGAGTTTCGGAGATATTCGCGTGTGACGGACGTACGGACGGACGGACGGACAACGCGGATCATTACTACGGTTGGCCTCCTGGTCCCTACATTGTGGCGGGCCAGCTAATAAAATAACAAGCACACAAGTTACAACGATAAGTTCAATAAACGAAGACGTTGATTGTCACTGATTTTACTGTCACACTTATATCGACACTAGCAGTTACAGTATTGTGTGCATTTATTTTTTAAATAAAACTTAAACAAAAAAATAAAAAATGTGGCAAATAAGGTGTATTGCCACTTATAGCCGCCGGCTCTGGGGGCCCCAAAATACACGACGTCCTAAATCGCAGTACGCGGCAACACGACACGTCTTATTCATCACAACCGTTCGTATTGACTGAATTCATATCAACAGGCATCAACAACTACTGCCTCGACTGCAGTCGTTCACAAGGTATCATAAACATTAGGCACGTGCTCATGCGCTATGATGCGCGGTAAAGCGTGACTTAGTGATGATACGCCAAAATATTACTTACTTAAATTGTGATGGATCTCGTTTTTATGTCATGACTTTGACCTTCGACCTCATGACCTTCAACATTTGTAGTGCATCGGCTGTCAGACAGGTTACGTGACTTAGGTTACACACGTTTGTCCTAGTTTTGTAGTTGTATATAGTACTCTTCGTAGAGAGTATGCTCACCAAATGTAAAGTTTCTAGCTTCAAACGTTGCAAAGAAAATGAAGAATTTGCAAAATTTAAAAGTAGGTCACATGACCTAGATTATGTTCCCTTTTTGACTTAATTATTGCTTATTTTCTACTCCTTACAATCTGTCTACACGCAAAGTAAGAAGCCTGCAGCTTTAAGCGATTCGGAGTTATTCACAGCGGTCTACAAATTTAAAATGTAGCCACGTGAACTAGTTTTCGACCCGTGTGACCTAGTTCTGCACTCGTTGATAGTACTCCCTATAGGCAATGTGCGTACCAGATTTGAAGTCTGTGGGTGTAGTCATTACAGAAATATAGATGAAATTCCAAAATTTAAAAGTAGGTCAACGTAACCTAGATTATGATCCTTTTTGACCTACTTTTGGACAGCTTATTTCCCATTACTTACAGTCTATCTATGTGCTAAATTTGCACCCTGTAGCTTTAGCCGTTCGAAAAATATTCACAGAGGTCTGCAAATTTATGTCTAGGTCACCTAAGCAGGGTCATGTCCCCTCTGACCTAGTTTTTGCATGCGGTCAAAATTACTCCTCGTAGTCGATGCACACACCAATTTAAATTCTCTAGTTTTAGCCGTTCAAGAGATATCGTCGCCATTATATTAAAAATGTGGGCGTCATCCGCCATCTTGGATTTGACCCTTAGTGGGTTTTGACAATTTCGCAGCTTCTATGATGCCACGGAGTACCATCTTGTGAAATTTGAATGCAATCTGTCCACCTGTGGCTGTGTTAGAGAAATGTAACCGTTTTTCCAACTGTCGCACTTTAGCGGCCCCAATTTGGCATATAGATCTCAGAGTTGAGGGGGCCCTAGCTGCACGAGGTCTGCGGCAGATAAAAGTTCAGACATCGACACTATTGTTTAATATTTTCGATTTCTTGCCCAATTTTTAAACCAGAGCGCTCGGAATGCGAGCGGGGTCGAAACACAGGTCAAAATTTCACATTTTTGATCCCCTGTGGAAATAGAGGAGAGCTGGTAGAGATGTCTATACGAATTATTTGTGCTACACATAGGTTATAAGCACCGGTATACTTTATGAAAGGCGGCGATTAGCGGTCTAACCGCACGATGGACAGTTGGCTAGGAAAGAAGAAGAATAGTCGGTAAAACATACAGCCTCCGGCGAAGTTTTGCCGGCGGCTAAATAATTTTACTTTAAAACGCAAAAATATCATTCGTTTGAGTTAAATCTCGGATTTTAACCACACGCCAACAGCACAAATGGCGAGACGTATTCGGCAACTTGTCACTTGGAAAAAAATGGTGGGGTATGGCTCCCGAATTGTAGGTGTAAACCTACCAGTTTCTTTCTCCTATAAAAACCACCTTACAGGTGCATTGCGAACGAAGCCTGATTTCCGAGACTGCGCATAAATGATTAAGATCGGCAACATTATCAACACGTAATCAAGTCTGATATTCGATAGTTCGCGTAATTATAATGAAACCTCACCAGCAGGAATGGATGCTCGGACTGTTTACCAATTAGACAGCAAGTCTGCGCCAGACCGCTACAGGCCTGTCGTTCCCGCTGGTAACTGGATGCTGACAGCCGCCACTACCGCCAGCGTGCGGGGTCGTCATGAAGCACTAGTCTCTCGGTGCTTGCGATGTCAAGGCCAAGGACTCGTGATGTCAAAGTAAATTGCCAACAAGAAAGCCAAAACTAACAATTATCGCAAAATTTTTATGTAATGTGAACAGTTGGCAAACACCGGTGACTCCAACAGTTTGTCGAACAATTTCTACGTCGTTAAAGCTCTGTATTTAGTCTACATCATCAACTGCACAAGAACTCAACGGTCTCAAAAGTCAAGACCAAGGACTAACGTTGCTGCAGCCACGGTGACCACCGTGCGGGGTCGTCACGCCGGTGTGGTCTGTCCCCCACTGTGTGTGGTCGAAAGGACTGACAACAAGCTTGCCGAGGTACTCGTCCCTGGTGACGCGGTGGCAGTCCACCAGAGTCAGCTCTACGCTGATGTCTGGAAGCGACTGACGGGGTTCGATGTCGAACATCAACGCCTCGTTGAAGACTGCTACCGATGGTGCATCATCACCGCAAGCGACGGGTCGCGTCTGTTTACGAGCGACACGACGACTCTTGTACAGCATGCACACCTTGACGTAGACGTCTGAAAAATATACATCAAAACCGGTTCACAACTAATACATTAATACTGGACGTACTCCAATATTAGCGAGCGATACCTAGATACTTTTACAGGCTTTGATCACAAATGTAGAGAGACTGTAATTGCTTGATATCAATGGCACGTACTGTATCTGCTTAGCGCTATAGCCTAAACTTCAACAATTTGTGAAAGCATCAAAATAGACCGTTACTCCCTTAGAATGCGCTTCCTCGTCTTATCGCAAATTTTAGACGAAACCTGTCCAATACACACTAAAACTGCAGCTTGAAAAAGCAAACAAGTGATAACGTTATTGCTGTTATTTGTGCCTTTTATAAATTTGATCACATACTTCCAATCTTACTGAGCCTACTACTTGTTATTACATTTCTTGGTTTTACATTTGCTTAAACTATTGTGGATAAAAATTTGTCTACCTGACCACATACTAAGCATTAATTTTACTGTCTATGTTTTTACAGAGGCCTACGGCTATGATGTAGACGAAACGGCTCGGGTGGCCGTTCACTCCTACGTACATTTTCGATGTCCGCACGCATATCCGGTTCTATGTGTATATATAATGCATGAGATACCGCATCTCATTGTCATTTGTCATCTGCTGAGCAACCAAGAAAAGTCCTCTAGCAATTATCTTACAGCAGCAGAAATTTATACTGCAGTGAGTGAGTGAGTGAGTGAGCAGAGGTTTAACGTCTCACTCGACACTTTATAGGTCATTTCGGGGACGATTTTTACAGACCAGATGACCCAACCAACAGCGTCAAAGCACTGAAGGAAGCCACTTGGCCACTGAGATAAGCTTCAGTCCCACCAGAACCACTCCACTGTGTCACAATATGAACCAGGCTAAATGTAGGCAACCGCCTCTAGGCGAATTACAGCGTAAGGGTCCCAGTGTGACAAAAACCCAATCTGCTGGACCTATAAGCTGCCTAGAACATCGTGCAACAAGAGTATTGCAATGTTCCCTCTTTTACTCCGGACCATCATCAGTAAGCAGTATACTACAGTGAAGCAGGTAAATCACTGGGCAGCTCCGACAACTATTTCGGTATTAGTACTATTTGTAAGACAAACAAGAAGGCTTGAAACAAGGAGGCGCCGACTAGGCTGGCACCAAACGCTGGTTGTTGATTTATAACGCGGAACTATTTTCTTCACACGCTGGTGGGGAGGGATGGTAGGGTGGACGTAGCGTGACACCCATCTACGACGCTGTACCGTTTGCTGCGGTAATAACTTGGGTGACTCGGTAGCTCAGCGGTTAGAGCAGCTTGCGACCCGAAAGGTCGTGAGTTCTACGCTCCTTCGTGCTCCAGTTGCCCAGTGAGGCGTGACGGCTGGAGCAGCCTAATAATTTCGATTCCAATAGGGATTCTAATAGCTAGCATATACTATGGTCGGTCACACCATGAGGAAACAAGGGAGTTGCCTGGAGAAAGAGATAATGCAAGGAACAATGCCAGGTGCACGCAGGCGAGGAAGGCCATGCAGGGCCTGGATGGACAACATCAAGACGTGGACAGGACTCTCCGTGGAAGAGTCAATCAGAATGACAGAGAACAGGGACAAATGGAGAAAGTACGTCCATGGTGTGGCCACTGGCCAACCCTCGGATCGAGGACGGCTAAAGAACAGAACAAAATAGAGCGTGTAAGCAATTTTATAATATATCTATGTTGTCTATACTTTATGTGACCTCTGCATTGCACCAGTATAACAGTTTCATGATAATACCCACCATGGTACGACTACCATGACTGTACCATGGTAAACGAAGCATGGCAGACGGTCGAGGATCGAGCCATGGTTCATTTGCCGTGGTAAAGTCATGTGTGAACCACGGTGATAGCATGGTTGCACCACAGTTCACCGATTTTGTCGTGGAACTCCAATACTGGTGAATTTAGGCATGTCACCGGAAGTAGATGAATGGCTTAATAAAAGTGGATCTATAGGATAAACTATATAAATTATGCCCGATACCTTAAGCATCGTGCAAATTTGCTGACCCGAAGTTGTCAAATGTTTCCCAAAGGTTGAAGGCATAATTTGTATATTGTCTATTTTCACACCCATAGCACGATGCGCAAACATTTAGCTACAAATACAATGCAAGTCAATACTCAATTCACGATTTTTGCAAAGAAACACTCATGCATGGACAAGCAGTGGCCAATCGCGGTGTTTAGCAAAAGAGAACTCCAGACATTACCGTACCCCCAGAACAAATGCCCCTCCTAAACATTTGTCCCCTGGACAATCGCCCCCACACAGTTTCCTATAAGACAAAAAGTCCCCCTGATATCTGCCTTTGACCCTAAGAGCCATTTCCACCTACGATGCAACAGGTAGTCGCAAGCACTGCATGACAACCTCTTCGCTGCACGTTGCGACACATGGCGAGCGATAGTTGTTTTTAGGGTGAGCGGACAATTGCGATATGCAAACGCAAGTTTTTGAACAAATTTAGTGTTATACATAACGCACTGTGCACGGTATTTGTTGTCATTGCTAAGAGAACTTGAATCATGTTGCAATGACGTTTAGTTAAGTGATTAGTTAAGCTTTCTTTTTTATTTATCATAATTTAAATTATGCTATCTTATTGGTGAATAACGAACAAAGAAAAGATAGTTATAGCAACGCTAGCAGCGAAGGTGGACACGAATTCGCGTCAGTTCTGGTGTAGGGGCATATATCTCGGTATCGTTAATCCGAACTGGCGAATGTTCATGCTGGCGATCATCCAGGATGACATGTCTCGCCACAAAACTGACGGAAGCTCTACGGAGTTACGGGAAGACGCTGGGCTGCGTCCACAGCTGGGTGCTGCGACTGGCAAATGGGACATTGCGAACCGGAACGAATAGAACAAACACGGAGCTAGGAAGGCCAATTTATGACCAGCCGTGACACGTTCTATCACTATTATCACGTTTGCCGCAGTTAATGGCTCTGTGTACGTGATGGCGCCTCCAACTGCTGGATCGAGGCACGATCTCGTACACACACGGGTGCTGGTCGGCGATGATTTAACTTGACTGGGACTGGGTCACTGGGTAGCTGCAGCCTGTGTAGCACCGATAAGACGTAACGAGCTGCGACTTCATGTCTTGGCTGCTACAATGGATGGGATACAATACAGGCGTATACGAAGCAATGAAACAAGAAATGCTATACCAGGCGCCGCAAGCTGGATAAAACTAATTCAGCTTAGCCGCATCCAACACATAAAATGCGAACTATTGCGATCGAAGATCCCGGCGTCTGTCAGTCTGTCGGTCAAGCGGGAGGGCTACGCAAGAAGAGATAAACGGATCTATGTCCTGTATGACGTGAAGACTCCCGGGGGTCCCTATCCCCCACGGCGAGGAGAAAGGTGTTCGATGCGGCCTTTGTCAAATTACTTTTGCCACTTGTTCGTGTTGAGGACCGCAAAACGTGTTTTACTCATGGTGCTAAAAGCACAGTTGCAAGCGTTTAATCGTAAACCCCCAAAGCCAAGAAAATCTAACAGTCGGCATCAAGCGACAAACAAAAAAAACATCATTGTCGGCCATAGCAGATGGAGTAGATACAGGGAGGCCTATACACAGCGGAATATTTGAACAATGAAAAGCGGGAGCAAGTAACGAGCTAAAATTCTTGCTTTGGCTTGTTTGAATGAAGTCGATAGATGGACAAATCCACGGGGATTTAAACAAACAGTCTGATGTCTCTTTATGTCTCAGAAAGAGAAGACACCCGAAACACCGTACTAAAGTTTATAGCACGAAGTCAAAAGTCTGTCAGCAGAATTTTTCGCGAAATCATGGGTTGCCGTGTAACAAACAATAACGGACTGCTGCTGTAAACCGATATGACGCCAGAAAATTGCCCGTCTCCGATTGTCACTGATGATAAGCCTTTCACTCTGTCTTCACTGGGCGCCGTGGGATTGACATTATCAGCGCAAGGTTTCTGCACAGAGGCGACCGTCTAAGTCATCTTTATCTTCCAAGCGCTTGGAGTCTGGCAAGACTCATCTCCAAAGTGGGTAAAGGGCTCGATGTAATGTAATGTGATAATATTTCTTTGTAGTGGCCTTATGGCTATGAAGCTATAAGTCGGAGGAGACACTCCCTCATTGGCCACGTCAGAAGTATGGATCACGCTGCTCCTGCCCACCAAGCCCTACATCTCTTAATCAGAGAGAGAGAGAGAGAGAGAGAGAGAGAGAAGTTACAAACCAAGGAAACAGTTACAGGATCGAATCAGAAAACGAAACACTAAACAAAAAGTTCTACATAGGCGGCAGCAGATAGAGATGCATATTCGGGAAGTGCTAAGTTCCGAAAATTTGGATTATCAGTCTCGGATTGTATGGTTTATGACTTGAAGTCAGGGTTTGAATTGCGGTTTTGAGTTAGGTCAGAGTCAGCTGTAAAGGTTAGTGCCAGGGTTGGAAATGCCCCCTACCCACGACATCCAATTTTTGTGCCTCAAATCATACCGGGGCGCACTGGAGCTACCCTGATAATTTGGAGACAATCGCCCTACCAGTTCCAGAATTCCTATCGGACAAACAAACAAACAAGACATCGATCAGAGATGGGGGACTAGCTGACATTTTGGGCCAAGAGGAGATGGGGTAGAAGAGAAAAGAGGATAAGGTAAGGAGACAGCAAGGAAGGTGTTGGGAAAATGAATGGATGGTAGAAGGAGAGAAATGGCAAAGGTGGGAAGGGTGGGGTAAGGTAATATGGAGAACTGGAGTAAGGGGAAATGGTGGGGAGAAAAGGGTTAAAGAGGGGTGGGACAATGAGGGAAGGGAGAGGGGTAAGCTGAGATTATTTGAACTCGAGCCCACTAATTAGAACGGAAGTTGTGGTGAAAAAGCGATTTTCAAACTTTGACCTATAACTCGGCTGAACTCTGAAATATTTTTTTTCACAAAGTTAATTAGTTTTTATTCGGGAACCCTGGCTACCTGCCTGTGAAGTTTGGTGAAGCTCGCCGTTGAATTGCAGAGCAGAGACACAAACAGACAAACAAACAGATAAACAGACAGACAAAAAACGCAACTGACAAACCTACTGGCCAAAAATTTCTTAACATTTCGGCTAGTAACAAACAGACACACAAAGCGCCTTATATATTATATAGAAACCTCCGAAGTGACCCATTTTATGAGTGAGTGAGTTAGAGGGCTATACACGGCACCAAAAGCAAAGAGTCACCAAGCGCCGCGTGAGACGAAACTCTCGTTGTACATGCTCATACCAAGTGGCTGACTGAGAAAAAATGTCCCATTTTGTTGACAAAGTCGTTTAGTCAGTCCTACGGCCGACTGCCGTCTAAAGTAGTTCCATAAGTCAACTTAAGCCGATCCGGGTCCGCTCTAGCATTAGTCTCAATCTTCTTCCGCATTCTGCGGTGAGGGGACATTTTCAACGAAAAGAACACCCCCAGACTCTACCCCACATCAGAGCTGACAAATTACTGTAACGATGAGATACAACAACGGACGTAGAGAAGGGTAGTTTCCGCTTGTGCAGCACAAGACAGAAACACTAGCTGCTGTCCTTTTCAATTCTAACCACTTCCACCCAGTGGGATCTTATTGGCTAATAGCTCTGTCGCAGGTTTTCCGTACTGAATTACGATTCTATACAAAACAGGCGACATAATAATAAACAGATTTGTATAGCGCCATAAGGTCGTAACTTCAGAGACCCTGGGGGCAGGCAGCGTGTTAGTGAGCGGAGAATGAAGGGAAAGCCTGGGAGAAGAGGAAAGTCTTTAGCCTGGACTTTAAAACTGCTGAAGAGTCACTATTGAGAACAGTTTTTGGTAGTGAGTTCCAGACAGCTGGTGCAGAGAATCGAAAAGCGCATTTCGCAAATGTTGTCGTCGTGAAAGGTTGACGCAGCGCCGTAGTGGTCGATCGCAGGTTGTGGCCGTGTGCTCGATCCTGGATTAGGAGTCGCAGGTACGACGGGGTCGAGGTGCTGCGGACTTTGAATGTCAGCAGAGCCACTTTGTAATCGATCCTCTGCTAAACGGGCAGCCAGTGTATCGTCCTCAGCAACCGACTAACATCTTCTGTTCAGATACAGCGCTATTGAAAATAAATGATTACTGTTGTACAATTGGTCCGTGAGAGTTCATTGGTCGTCCGTGGCAGCTGGCTGGCCAGAGACCAACACCATTTTGAAGCCGTCGGTTTTTGGTGTCGTTGATCTCCATGAAAAAATCGGGCGGTAAGGCATCTGAATACATAGATATTCTGTTGTCTATGCTTCCACCTATGAGCGAGTTCGAGCGAGTGCTATTATCGTCACGCAACGCAACTGAAAGCAGCGCGCAGCTCAGAGCAGCTCGTATGTAAACGACCCCGTTTTGCTAGGCTAAGTCCGAGGTTTTCTTTGAAGCTTTTGGTTATAGAATGTGTTGGTGTCGGGGTTAGGGTTAGGGTTAAATGCAACAACAGAGTTAGTGATAGAATTGTGGGAGGTTGTCGGGGGGCTAATTTATTTGGGAGAAATTGTCCGGCGGTAGATTTGCGAGACTCTGTTAAGGTTAGAATTACGTCAGAGTTGGCTAATTTACTCAGCCTTCTATCCCTACGGGGCGGGGTCGGTATGCAACGGCAAAGGTCTTGGTCATTCCGTTCCGTTCGCGGATAAACGCAAACGTGTGGGCGTGGCAGGTAAAACTGAGTAATGCCTTGACAACGCGTGCCATACCTTAGCGCTTCCGCGATGAGGTTCTCTCGTAAAGAGGAGCGATATCAAATGTCCTCTACTTTTGAGTTTAGGCTTCGGGTTAGATGCAACAACTGACTTAATCCTGAAATGCAGGTAGATGTCCGGGAAAGCACTGGTTCTAAGCGGAAAACCCCCATACATACTGTTCGAGGGGGGATTTGCGGCAGCGTCTGCATCCAGCTGAAGCTCAGTTAACAACGTCATAAACATACCGTTGTCGTTACTGCAGCGGGACAGGACAAACCCACAGCGGGACAACAACGATACATGCTGACAGATGGTCGTTGTCTGTCGTAGCATCCTGCTGTCGTTGCCGCTGTTTTGTCGTCGCGCGTCATACATTATTCATCGTGACTAGCTTTGCCAGCGAGCAAAAACACTCCTCTCCTCGGGGTGACATGGTACCGGCTTTTCTATCCGTTAAGTAAGATGTTGTACTGTATTTGTACTATTCGCGAGGAAACATTTTACCGGTGCTACTTCAATATAGGGTTTTGATTTGTGTGACCGTCTGTTTGTTCGTAAGTCAGCCGGCTTGCAACTATGGCGCGCTGCAGAGTGGCGCCACTTAGTAGACGCGGTCAAAAAGATACTGCCAGCCTAAGAAGAGTCGTCTTTTGCGTTTAATTAACCTGTCTGTTATTATAAATCCATCTGTAGGATTTTTATTATCATTAGGATGCATGAGATGCAGACTATTGCAATCGATATTTATGTCTGTCAGACTGTCTGTCTGTCGTGCGGTTTCACACGACTTCGCTGTGCAAACACGGCTAGACGAACAGGGGGCCCTGTTTGCATAAGGTGAAAACACTTGGGGCACAAGGAACACGTAGACAGGGGTCCCGATCCCCCATGGCAAGGGGAGGGGGATTCGATGCAGCCTTCGCCAAATTACTTTGGTCACTTGTCAACAATTGCGGCAGACGACAGCAGAGTTGTAATATTCAGTGAATGTGATGACATAGAAAATGAACTGAGATGAGTGGAATGAGGTGAATGAGGAGAATGCTGAGTGTCGAGAGGCTGACGAAAAGAATCATAGGAAGTTGATTGCAGAGACAGAGTGCTGCATACTGAAAAGTAAACTGAGAAGGAAAGATTGGTAAAAAAAACAAGCGTCGCCCAGTGAAATTCTGTCGCCGTCGAGACAGTATAATTATTTTACTTTTTCTATACTTGCCGCCTTGTTAAAGCGAGTAACCTATTCGCCTCCATTCACGGCTGGATATCAACCACCATAGCACTTCCTGTCAGACAACCAACTCCTCGCGGAATAGTGAGGACATTTGTCGACAGAGCGTAAGCCCCATGATTAGTCAAGCAATTTACGTCGCAGTCATTTCAGAGCGAAATGTCGTGGCTTAGTAAAAGACGATTATTCGGTGACTTCAGTTAATACACTATTTGCCGAGCAGGATTAAGTAAGTAAGCAAAGAACACGGTTTTAGGTCGAGCAAAACCTACGTGAAACAAACTAAAATGTTTCTTTCTGCTGACATATAATTGGCTGTGTTCATTGTAAAAATTCTCAAAAGAAAAAAGTCGTCATTTCCGGTTTTTTAAAATTATGCTACGTCAACTGACATCTAGGACTAGTACGATACTTAATTCACCATTTTTCGATTTTTTGAACCTAAAATTCTCACATATGGCCCTGTCAAATTTGATGCCAATCAGTTCGAAAATTGTGAGTAAATAAAACCGAAAAAGTCATTTTAATACTAATTATTCCAAAAGTAACAACGACAAAAAAAACTCAAAAACCTAAAATGCGGACTTCAGAAGTTTCTTTAGAAAGTTTTTAACACTAAAATAGGTCGGTGACTGTTCTTGAGTGCTAATATGATGGCTGCCGGCACCTGTTATGGAGAATCCGTTGTTGAAGTCCGAAGTTGTCGGTAGATTTCTAGCTTTGAGAACGACAACAGTGAGCTTGTCAACAGCACCAGGTTGATGACCGATTGATACAAGCAACTCCCCACCGCCGCCGCCCGCTCGGCCTCGGCTCAAGCTCTGCTGCGGTTCAGTTGTCTGCTCACAACATCGATTTTTATCGACTGATTGTTGTACAATTGTATCAGTCGTGCAATATGTGAAATATTTGGTCTTAGTAACTATGATTGTGTTAAAGCTGTTCTTTACTTTGTTGGTTTGCTTTCTCTCAAGGTTTTAATTCAAAGCGCACGTTGGAAATTTATCGACAGACTTATAATTTTAATTCACAAACAGTGTACTTGTTTATTTTCAACAGATGTGGTCTACTGAACTTATATCTTGTACATTATGTATATATTGCTGTCTATGTGTTGTGCTGCATCTTGTGTACGAAACTATATATTGATATCACCAGTAACATCATCAACATCACCACCATCACATAAATTTGTTACGGCGCAGTTGCGACTCTGCGCTGCCACCAGTTGGAACCCCGTTCGTACCCGTTGAGACTTGGGGTAGCGCCAATAGACTGTCTAGTGTTTGGGGCGTAGATGCGTATGCCGAGCGGAGTATACGTAAGATACGTCCCTTGCTATCACGGATGAACGACCACAGTTGT
>Ga0126335_1000896_pt1 | contig 15581 bp, 9 predicted proteins | sample OlaspJWI45metaG_FD_108409 | JGI IMG/M metagenome (GOLD analysis project Ga0126335, IMG submission 108409) | Marine gutless worms symbiont microbial communities from Oahu, Hawaii - Olavius sp. 1 OAHU.JWI-45 metaG | ecosystem: Host-associated > Annelida > Digestive system > Unclassified | place... | reverse complement strand
GTCCCAGACGTCAGCCAGCTAAAACAGCGTCTCATCGACACCTGGTCAAGTCTGTCTCAGGATGTCATCGACGACGCAATCGACCAGTGGCGAGTGCGACTACGAGCATGTGTGAAGGCAAAGTGACGTCATTTTGAGTACCTGCTGTAGCAAACCGGCTCTTTTCAGAGCCACCAAAAGCTTTCAGAAGAAGACACAGTGCCTTCGCGTACACGTAGGATTGTTTGTAAAATTTAATAATTAAATCAAATAATATCTGAGGACGACTACGTGCGTTTTATAGCTCTGAGTTTCTTCTTTTTATGTACCAAATGTTGCCCGTTTTGATACAGGCACATTGAAGTTACAGCGAATGATAAAGTGGGACGTTTTCTGGGACACGGTGTATATAATATAGGTAAAATAGGTTAAAAAATCAGGACTGCAGGCCTCTTCGTTTAAGCTTGAGTTGTTAACTATTAAGTGTCAGGCGTTTTCGACATACTTCAGAGTAGGCCTATGTGCGAAATAGGAGCAGCGTCAAACCTCTGCATGTAAGATGGCTTAATTGTCTTACTCTTGTATCTCGTGCTAGCCGCCAGCGCTAAACGAGGTCTCCGTCATGCGCAGAAATTAGAACATATATATACGGACGCTGCTGCAAACAGTGTATCACATAACTGGTATAGTTGTTTATACTGTTTATTGGTAGCACAGCAGCCCCCCGTCGGTGACAATCATTAATCAATCAACCAACCGTTTACACAGAAGAGACACCGGTTAAAATTAAAACAACAACAAATTACATCAAAAATTGTCCTAAAATTAAAAATAAATAAACATAAACATTCAAAGTATTTACAAGTACTTGTAAGTGCTATAATATAGCAAGTAAAACAACGCAGTTCTATAGAATAACAAACCCTGCTGACAAGTCGAGTTCTGCACGTTGTTTATGTTTCATCTACAATTTTTGTCGTCACATTCTTCAGCAGAAGTGCTGTACGAGCCTACGACTGCGTGTTCTGGTGTATTAAATTTTAACTCGTTCACAGGTGCCGCGTGACTTCACGGCGACGTCATAGTCATATCATCAGACTTGTCAAGTGATAATTTCACAGGTCGTTTTGAATAAATTGAATGACGTTACATAACAACTGAGCAAATCGCCCACAGACGCATACAGTGGATATCATGATATGTCGCAAAAATATACAATAATTTAGCAAACAAGATGAATAAGCATACTGCCTATAGGCTACCCCTAAGGCCTATAAGTCAATTCATAAAAAGGCCTATATGTTATGATACTGTGTGATAACGAGTTTGCGTTATTGAGCAATACGTGTTTGCCTACAGAAACTGATTTCACTGTTATGTTTCATGTCTCAATTAAAACTATGTCATAAAATGACACTTGTGGTCGCCACATTCTGTCTACTCTCTGTCAGTCTGTCTGAGCATTCGACAATAAGACACGCCTTCATACATTGCAGTCATCCGACACAAACGACACCAATCATTGAGACACGATAACCTAACGCTGTCACGTCTATAGGGCCTATACCACCACAATGACTGCGTCTTGAGTGTGGGTCGGATCAGATGAGGTCTGATCCAGTCATCCAGCGTGGTAGAAGTGAACGTCACCGCATGTCGACCTCACAGAGTGCTCGGATACCACCGACACTGTTGAGATCGCACGGCGCGTCATCCCACTTGAGGAACCTACAGAGAAGCACACAGACAAACACACACTCGAATTAAATCGTATAGTCCCATAAATACAAGAAAGGTAAAACTTCATATTTTTTAAGAGATCGAGAACATTTATTTAATTTGATAAATGATAAAATATGCATCGGCTGAGACTGAGAGCCAACATGACGAATCTCAACAATGTCTCTTGCTGTGGCTGAACAAGCACTGACGACAGTCGCAAGTGTCACAGATGTATGAGGACGAGGCTGAGCTGCTGCTGGTCGCTGAAGCATAGATCGAGAATTAGTAATCTACTCTGCACTAAAAAAAATCGTAAAAATTTGTTGAGTGGGCGTGGCCTTACAGTGGAATATTAGTTTGGGCTACAAATCACAGGCATCGCAGTACTGTTGTAATGGCCATTCAAAAATCAACGGAAAATGGAAATTTCGAGCCCCTATAGAATTGAAACCTCTTAAAATTTCATTCTGAAATTTGGCACACGTGATTACGTCGGAAACAACATCCCATATGCAAATTTTACGGCAGATCGGTAAAATATAACACTTTTGTGACTTTCTATAGGCATAATGTCCTGTCCTTTTTCTCAATCCTCTCCACAGGTAGAAATGCGGTACTGGTGCACACGCTTAATGGCTCAAACGACGTGTTTCCGTGCTTCCATTTCCGTCGTTGTAGTTGTGCCTTTTGGGAGTTAGAATGACGGCTGACGTCATTTGGGGGAAATATGCCCCCAAAAACCCACAAATGGGTGTGAATAAGCAATTGACCTAATTCACGATTTCGCGATCTTGGCGGGAATAGTTATGAAAACGAGGCTCTGCCCTCAAGCGTATACAAACTATCATGGGGCTCTGCATGACTGCAACGTACCGTTGGCCGTTGTGCCAAAAAGACTGGCGTTACAAAGATAGATAAGTAGTAGTAGCTGTAGTAGTAGTTGTTGTTGTAGTGGTTGTCTTTGCAGTAGTAGCAGTTGTTGTCGTTGTCGTTGTCGTCGTTGTTGTCGATAGAACCATAGTCGTGCCATAGTATTTTGAGATCCGATAAGTACCATATAGCCACTGCCACTGCCATTTTCGTCGCGGGATTAGCCTCATTATGGTGTGACCTAATTACTTTATAGGTCACGCGTGAATAATGCCAATTGCAAGCCTTAATGCCAAAATCTAAAAGTCACAATAACTCAGAATCTCCTAATCCGATCAACTCGAAATTTGCAAGGCAAGAGCAACAACTACACTTCGTGGGTGGTCTATCATTTCGCTACACCAAATCCAGCATGGCGGATGGCCGCCATCTTGAAAATGGCGATGACGTCATATCTCACACACGGATAGTCTGATTTGGATTAAATTTGGTACGCCGACGCAGAATAAAATCCAATATGGCGGCCGTTTATTTTCAGAAGGCAGAAGTAGTTTTAACTCAGCCGTTAATTGACCGATCGCTTCGAAATTTGGTACACACATAGATGTTGACCTCTACTAACAAGTTATGTCACCAAACTCGAAACCGGAAGTTAATTGGCGACACCGTGGCCGCCATCTTGAAAAATGCATATGACGTCATCACTCTCCGATTTGGATAAAATTTGGTAGGCCGACGCAGAATGACATGCTGATGACGATGAAATGATCAGAATCCGAACCGGAAGTAGAAATCCAATATGGCTGCCGTTTCTTTTCAGAAACCAGGAGTAGTTTTAACTCAGTAGTTTATTGACCGATCACTTCCAAATTTGGTACACATATATTTTAACCTCTATTAACGAGTTTCGTCACCAAACTCTAAACGTTTATGCTTTGCTGTTAGATTTTGATCTTCCTGTCCGAGTGACTTCAGTATTTAGTTCTAACAAAATCAGGTAGTAATGCGAGCATGTAGATAAATATTGTAGAAACACTACAAATATTAATGTACAAAAAACTGTCATTTTATAATAATAAGAACTGTGTATTATGTCCATGGCTAGTGAGGTGATGAAATTAATTTTTGCTGTTTTAGATGTTTCATTTAACAGCGGCCATTAAGTTTTATTTTTTTCTTGTTGTTTTTTGTGTATCTACCGCATGCGTTGGTGAGTAAAGTTGATTACCCAGTTATTATAAAACGACAGTTTTTTGTACATTAATAATCCACAGATGGTTGTTTATTATTACTATTATTCGTTTAATACGCCAAGCGGCACCATCATCACACAAATATATGCAGACAATACAAATAAAAAAATTATACAAAAACAAATCACAGCCTATAGCCTATTAAAACACGTACTCCACAAACTAAACAGTACTCTAATAAAAGCTAAAAACTAACAATAAAAACCTAAAATACCTAAAAACTCAGTACATAAACAACATGAAATCAATAAAAGTTCAACTTCCCTTTAGTGTTTGCACTCTCAACAAACTGCCTCACATTAGATTCTTTATTTTGCCAACTCTCGTATTGACAGATGCTATCTAGTATTCAGATAATAACGTATTAATGTATGGTCTATTAATATTCACACTTTAATTGGTAAAATATAGGCCTAACAGTATTCTTCGCTATGTTGCTATGTGTAGTTACTATAGTTTGTTTTTTTGTATATTATTTTTGGTCGCGCGTAAGTGGCATTTATTTGTCCTGCGTTGGCTTGTCATGCCACTATTCTATTTTATATTGCTTTGTTTTATTACTGGTTTTACGTGGTTTTACAAATAAATAAATAAATATTCGCAATAATTCTTATTATCTTGTTGTCACTTATTAGAGCTTTTTTCAAAACAGAATTTTACGTTGGTCAGCCATAAAGGACATGGGGAGTGTCCACTCCAAGACCAGAACAGTAGGCATGACGCACTTTCCCGCCAACAACAACCGAAGCTTCTCCTGAAGGAATTATTTCACACAACATTAAAACGGTGGTAATCAGAACGATCCAAATGCCTTATATAACTGCAAAGATATTGTTGAAATTTCCGTAACATTTATTAATGCCATAAATGATCAATTCTACAAAGTAGCAGCCCACATATTTTAACTAAAGAACAGCAGTAGTAACAATAACAATTTGACGTGTTCCGTGCTGACACCCACAATACAAAAACAGTTGCAGTGATTTTTCAATGAAAATTTGCCTTACGCAAATATAAATACAAATTACGATTTTTTCGGGCAGGCAGTGCTGCAGCAATCGTCGTGTGTGGTCGTGCTATTTCTATCCGACCTGGTTATGAAGCGAATGATACGCACCCGGCGGCAAATGTGGCGCACATCTATTCATTTTTCATAATCGAACCTACCCCGAAGCGCCGTGGCACGCAGTCAATAACGCACCAAGTTTCATTTCATTTCGGCAGATAAATTATTTCGAATGCGCGATTATTCTGCTGTCAAATTGGCCAGATAATTAAATGAACTCTTCGCACACGTCAGCGTTGGTTCGAGCTATTTGTTAAATTTGCATGAAAAAGTTTGCGTGCTGGTTTTATTGTTTGCGTGCAATTATTTATTTCAGATGTGTCAGTAAGTGTATAATGTCAACGCGAGACGCGACCATACCATTGCGTGTTGAACTCCATTCACGTCCAATCAGTCTAATCCGCAATCATCTTAAATCTCAATCGAAGCCGTGATAATAACTGATTAATGCACAATTAATTAGCGCGGCATTAGTTCGCTAGTTACGACAGTGATTCCGCACTCAGCGCGTTCAGTGACAGATCCGCCCACACAATGGCGTAGAGCGCCTATGAATCCTAGGCCTGTATGAGTATGACGCTACAGAAATTTGTTATTAACTTTAACTTTGGACACAGAGGTTAACCGGGTGGTGTTAGACCGGCGTCTCGCGCTGCTCCGCGTCTGTCTCATACGAACAGTCGCTGTGACTGCATTATGATTTTCAATGAACTTATGAAAACAAACGGTCAGAGCAATGTAGTAACGGCCGCATCTCCCACGTAACAGACAGACTGACATACGCCCACGCTACAGGATCATCGACTGCAATAGTCCGCATCATCTGATGCCTAATAATAATCTATTCACGATTTGCTAAATGGATGCCCGAGGCATGACGTTTCCGGGTGTGCGCGTTGTCTGTCCATGATTATGTTGTATCTGTGATTTTGTCTTGTTGTTCTAACTTCCAGCCAGCTTGACAATAAATTAGCATCGACCAATCACGTTCGACTACGGTTTCTTATCCCGCAGTTTTTCGACAGAGCCGGAAACATAACGTGACGTAAACTTGCTGGCACAGGCAGGTGACGGCAGAGTTGTATTTTATTCTTTCATAACAAGCTAAAATTTTGTGCTCAAATTTACAAAAAATACCTCAGTTTCTGAATGACTTTCTCCCAGACGTCCCATGCATCTAAAAGGCTTTGTAAAAATCCTCTGCTATGGGTCTTAGGTCGTCAGCAGCTAATGTAATGCACATGGCTCCTCCTAGGTTCTGTCATAAACCCCGTCAGCAGATCATCCCACGACATCGTCGCAACAAGTTCGATCGTCGGACGTTTTCCTTTGCCGGGTTGACGGCCTGGAACTGCAGTGACTTATCAAAACGCTTAGCTGCCGGAGGAACAGGAGTACATGAGGTCCTGGCGAAGCAGGGCAGCCAAATAAATTCCGATGCAAACTCCTTGCCGATGAAGCCAAAATACAAATCTTTTACCACGAAGTCGGTCTTTTTAACTGGTAAAATAGTTCAATATTTGAATTTTCCGTGGGGGATTCTAAAGTCCAGGGACAGATTCCGGCCCCGAGGAGATGCCTGGAATACACACCGTCTGGAACTTTTTGCCTGACCACCTCCTGAACTCGACACTCAGCTCCGATACCTTCAGTTCAGCACTGAAAACATCTGTTCTCCGTGTACCACTACCATGACGCGTGGCTCATTAGAGGCGTCTTGCGTAATACGCTCTGCAAATTTACTTACTTACTTACTTATGGATATCTAGGAATGCCGGTGGTCTGCGTTGCTGCGGATGTCACGTGGTGTTGACGTCGTTGATAGATGTGTTCGATAATGCGTCGAACGTTTTGTGTCCGATGACCGATTTATCTACGCTCCGAGCTGCGCATAGCCGCATGCACTAGAAGACCGAATACCGGGCATTCATCTCCAACAGTCGCTCCCGCCATTTGTCCTTAGGACAAACGACGTCGGTCCATTCTCACGACTAAGTCCGTTGTTGCATCTAATCGTAACTTAAGTTCCACCTTAATCCTGACGATAACCCTAATCCTAACTTGTCAGTTCTTGTTTGGGTACAGATGTTGGGGGCGTTTGTCGGGACTTTGTCGGGGGGAAACTTCCGGCGGCTATTGTCTTCTCTAGGCTGGCTATAGTGAGTGAGCCAGCTAGCGCCCGATTGGACTGAACAACGCGCTGACGTCTGTCGTCTCTTGCCGCCGTCGGCGACAACAACAAACCGAGAGAACGTACAACTCAATCTCACAGATCGCTCGTGTCCTGGGCTATTGATCTGCGCCGGCCCAGAGTTAAGACAAAACGCGTAGATCACATCGGTTGCAGTACATGGCCTCCGGCACAGTTTAACAGATCCATTTTCACTGCGTCGACGCCGACAAAACATTGTTCGAAAAAGTGCGATGATAACCGCTTGTTAGTTCACCGGTGTCGATCGGCCACGCACAGCACCGTGTGACGGACGGATGGACAAACTGATAACGGCACTGCTGGCTCATGATGAGTCAAGTAAATCGGTCTGTCTTCGTCTGTTATCTGGAGCGTCTATTCTCATTGGTGGAGACACATTCCCCCTCCTATATATTTTTCTTCTCTCTTCTTCTACTCCCTTTTGCCTCCCATTTTTTCTTATTTTTTTATTTCACCCCTTTTCTTCGCCTCTGGCTGCGATTAGGGGTATGTAGAAGGCCAAGGAGCGTTCAAGCTCCCGTAGCCGCCAGACGCATTTAGACTTAGTCCAATGTGAGATTTTGTGAAGCTACAGCTGCTATCGATAATGGTGGAATTTTATCAACAAGCTGGTGATCCCTGGTTTTAACTACATAGACTTACATGTATGTCTCTCTTGCGACTCGACTGTTGTTTTTAATTAAGGTAAATTAAGCTATACATTACGGTACTAATTAAGCTATGGTCACTCATAGGAAATCAATGTCTTAATTTGATTCTTTAGGCCCATATTCTAATACGTTGTCTGATTTCTGACTGAGAGTAAGTGAATGATGTCTCACTGTCTGCTGTATAATATAATAGCAATTACAACGTTATTAATGCATGGAACGGCACAAATTGGTATTGCATGAAAAATTCAGCAGTACACACAACATTAATAAGAAGTTATGGAAGCCTTATATGTCGTAAAGTGGTCATAAAGTTTTCCCTATGGCGCATAACGGAGGAAGTTTGCCTTCACTTGCTCCGTGTAGCACCCCAAAACTGTCTCCTCATTTTTCCTTGAACAATAGACACATTCTTTGATAGCTTCACTGGTGTCGATAGAAATCAGCATTATCTCAGCAGTAGTGCAGAATATATAGCAGATATAATTTATTGCCTTCAACGGAACTGCCGCCGCGCTGCCTCAACGGGAGGCAAAAGAACGCTATGCGTACGCCTTGTAGGAAAATGTCAATGGTATATGTCTGTGATACCAATGATAATTTCGCCTAAAAGTCATGATATAAACGAATATTTACCTGCGCGCATGATGAGAGCAGCTATTGTTTTTGGCGGCGTTTGTCTGTGCGTCTGTCCGCACAGTATCTCAAAAACTACTAATCAGAAATTGATGTAACTTGGTAGGAATATGCCCCATGGTGAACGCTAGAAGTATTTTGAAGTTGTTTTTTGAAGTTGATGACATTTGATCTTGACCTGGTGACCTTTGACCTTGATAGATATTTTCGTACTTTTTCAATTCAAGCTATATATCTTGAATGGCTTGATTTAGCAACTTCATTTTCAGTTTGTAGATACATCTTCGGAATATCTATATCACGGTTCAGTTTCAAGGTCATGGGTCCAAGGTCAAGGTCACGGCAGTGAAAAGGCGGTAGCATGCAACTCAAAAACTACTGGCCGGGAATTGCTGGGTCGTGATCGGCATATCTGTTACGATAACGCTCGAAGTAATTAGGAGCTTTTGGCATTTTGACCGTGACCTTTGACCTTGAGACATTTTTTATTGTTTAATTCAAGCTCTAAGTTTTGAATGCCTTACACCAGCAGCTTCATTTTTAGCGTGAGAGTACCTTTTAGAATATCTTGGTCACCTTTCGAGTTTCAAGGTCATGGACTTAATGTCAAGGTCGCGGCAGCGCGCAGGTTTGTGTTCCCCTCGGACACAGTTTAATATCATATTGTTTTTATGATTCAATTTTTTAATAACTCATCTTATGCAAGGCAAGATTATAAATGCTTGGTGGCTACCACTTCCTGCGTCAGCTTTTTCCCCATATGTCATCAACTACTAGCGTGCAGCGACAGGCAAAAACATTGTAAACGCAGCGTAAGAATAGCAGCAAGGGAACGGAACTGCAATTTTCCAAAGACGACAATATTGGCATGGATAGTGAAACTGCGTAAGAACTGTTAATAAGAACAGTTTACTTTTACTTCGTCTTCGTCGTTGACAGAGACTTTTACTGATGGTTTTACTGTTGTATTGTTGTCATTTCTACTTCTGGTGCTGGTTTTGACGCGTGGAATCTTTTTAGAACCCTCGGGTAGGCTTACGTCAAAATTAAAAGTACCAAATTTTAGCAAAGTTGTCCGATAAACGGCTGAGTTATTGCAATGCTACAAATTTTCCGGGGGCACTATTGGTTAACTTTTCTGAAAGTCGACTGCAATACGGGGATTACGTACTACATAGGCCTACCCATATCGTCGATACCGGTATTTTAAATTTCAATTAATTTTTTCCAATCAAAGTTAAGCTATCCGAAGTCGGTTGGGTCTAAAACGTCAAAATTTAGCACTTTTTGGCAGTTTTGGCTCCTGTAAAATTTAATTTACTTTCAACAGCAGCAAAATATAAAAGCCTTTCTTGAGACGGCTTAATTAAGCTTCAGTCATACAATAGCGTTACACTGTCAGTGGCGCAACTGCAGCGAACAGGATGAAGATGCGAACTGTCACTTGCTGAGTTACTCTGAATGATTGACTATCACGCCTCTTGTCTTTCCGCGATCCGTCATATTTCCACAGATCTCTGCCGCCATTCACCGTCTGGAGACCCACAAATGCTGCCCAGCTATACTATTCACAGTAGTATAATCAGTTAAAAAGTGAACTGTGTATACGAAAGCCAGTGTGTCTTAGTAGTGCTCTACCGACAGTTACCTAAACTTTATCTTACGGTATCTGGTGGACTTTGGTCGTCCAGCTTCAGACGTCGCACCACGGCAACGTTTTCGTTCCGCCAGCCAACCGACGACTCCTCGACGTACCAACAGTAATTTCGGTTCAGTTCATTTGCCTGGCGGCTTTTTCTGTGGCTGGTCTGTTTGCGTGGAACTCGCTGCCAGACTACATGAGAGAGGAGTCCGTCGGCAAGGACATGTTCAGACAACATCTGAAGACTCTTTGTATTACAGCGTGTTACAGCGTGACGGACAAACGGACATCTGACGGACGGACGTAGACATAACACGCTGCATTGCTGTTCGTACTACCTAATGCCAGAAAAATGTCATCACTAGTAGTGATACCTGCGGTACTCGATGAATATTGTGGTCTCTCCTGTAAATACAATATCTGTAACTCGTACTGTTCTGTTGCAGTATCAAGAGATCAGTTTGGATACTTCTTACTAGTACGCTCGGATTTAATGTACCTTGTATTTTTATCGTCATTTTATGTGTCTCGTAGTCTTTTCTAGCAGCTTTGTTTTGTTTTAGCGTGTTCATGGCTGCAGTTTGACGTAATCAACGATTATTAGAGGCCTACTATGCTAACCTGGCTGGGTCGTCAGGCGGGTCTCTGTGAGAGATAAAAAGACATTCTTCTGGACTGAAGTAACTACAAACATACATCAGTCAACATTTATCTTCATTGCTGCCAGTTTATGCAACATCCGCTGCACATCTGTGTGCACAAAATACTAAGTAAACGCTACAGCGCTGTAAGATGTCACTGAATTGACTAAGATTTGTAACGTAAGAAAAAAATAGGTTGCTAATTGACTCCAGTTTAACGTCTGAGAATATGACGGTAAGATTTTTACCCGTTTCCACCCATGATGTTTTTTTTCTATTGTGAGTTTAGCTAGTCACCATGAATTGACAACGAGTATCAATATCTGTATGACTGTTATTCGTCATACGACAACGAACACAGAGCTGCGTGTATCGTGTATAAGGATCGCATTCGCGCAGTTCACGACTCACCAACAAGTCTTGGAGATTGGAATATAGGCTACAGTCTCACGGTTTTCTTCTGTTCTTATAGTTCATTCGTACTAAATCTGCGAAAAAGGCATTTACTGACTGCATAGTTTCTGACATCTTTCTTTTCAGAAATGACCTATTATGGGTGGAGTGGGACGTAGAAACCCACTTACTTACTTATTTACTTAATTACTTTTTTGACATCTTAATACTGTAGCGACGGTGATGTTACGGTTATGTCATATGTTCAGATTTCACACTTAGTGAAGATGTGACTGGAATACAGTGCAATGACAACCCAGTAGTTATCAGGTAGAGCGTCAGTGCTGAATGAATGTCTCCTCTCCAAAAGTTCACCTTATTTGCTGTCTAAACAGAACGCCGTACACCTAGGCGTCATGCTCGCATAAATCTGGTCGACCGATCCTTCACCGCTGCTGCTCTGCTTCTCGGTTATGAAACAATCTCATCCACGGGACGCTAAACTAACACTGACGGAGTTACTGAAAACACATTTGTTTACCTTATGACCGCGGAGCCTAGTGACTGTTTGCTCATAGAACGCCTTATAAACGTATTTACTTACTTACACAGCTAGCCACACATGTGAATCAGCGCGTGAAACACACGTGAAACAGACAGACAAAAAGCATTTAATGACTTGTCTGGTTTGCCGGGTATGAACGCGGTGAAGCCGGAGATAATTCCGTGTGTGCGTCCATACGCATCAACCCACTTCCACTGTCCGTACATACACGTGTCACCATGGCTTCCCCGAGCTCGTCTCGCTCCCAGCCAGAAGCCGACCCCGCTACCTACACCTGCAAACACCAGTGTACTTTATAACGTACGCCTCCAGTGTTCACACAACGTCGAAACAATTCATCTGCTTCAGTTTGTTCGATGACAATCACAAAACAAATGGCTACAGTAATGTAGTAATAGCCGCATCAAACTGGCGTCACCTGGCGAATGAGTGAGAACAGTTGCCAACGTGACAGACTGTCTGACTGACAGATGCTCACGCTACAGGATCATCGTTCGCAATACTTCGCATCTCATGCAGACTAATAAAAATCTTAGTCAACATGTAATCGCAGAATTTCATTCAGTTCGCTGTCGTGTTTATTCTGCAATTCTCACCAGCTGTTAATGTTCGACTGTACCAACTGCACCATGTCACAGACGGCACAGGTTACTTTACTACCCGCAAATGCGACGTTGTAATATTTTCAGTCGCGTGTGTTTGCGTGTTTGTCGCGTTCTGGCAACTTCTGAGAGCCTTGAACTAAAAACTTAATTTTTGTTTTGCTAGTACATCATCATAATATCGAGGATAATCGCTGTTCGAGTTTTAATGTCCTTGATCTAGGTCACGATAGCGAAAAGATAACAAAGCGAATCAATTAAAAAGACGGTGACAACACTTTAAACGTAAGTCGCTGTAGAGACGTGGGCGTGAGTGTGCGGGTCGCTAGCAAACAGGTCAATAACAAAGAGAAAGCGCAATATCAATATCCGTTGCAGTCATCGGTTGACATCGGTTAAACGGAGCCGTCGACGCGTGCTCATGAGACTGTGACGTCCTTAATGTCGCCTGTCGCCGTCGTCGCATTCTAGTTGACTCGCTTAATGAAGATTAAACGACCGACCACACCGGGACCCGGAACCACGCACGCAGTCGAATATATAGATTAGTCTACATATCGGACAGACAAAGTAATCGATAGACAGTGCCGCGGTGCCACGGTCTGTGCACTGCGCGTGGCTGACGACGGCGCCGTGCGCAGGCTGCCGTTTGCAAAAGTGGACTTTCCCTGGCGGAATGTCCTAAAGGTGACCAGCTTTGTTAACAAGGACAGAAGGGTCAACTGTCAAGGCTAAGGCCGAGAATGTGACAACCAAAGCTTCGTTGAAATGCCAAAGTTAAGCCATTCCTTAGTTTTTGAGTCATTTTTGCTATTCTCTGTAAAGGCTGCAATATCATACTAGTGATACTACTGATAGTGATGGTAGTTCCTTAATTAAACACAGTATGAACAACATTCAATACATCGTGTGTTCTGTAGTAGGATGGCCTTGTGATTTCTGCCAAGGCCAGAGCGTTCAAGGCCAAGGATTAACATTCTTGAAGGCGACTATAGGTTTGTAGGCCGTATCGCAAGCACGAAATGCGGACAATTGCGATCAGTGATCCCGGACGTCTGTCAGTCTGTCTGTCACGTGCTTTCGTTGTGCAAACGCGGCTGGACAGATCGAGGTCCTGTTTGGGATGGACAATATTTGGGACCCAAGGAACACTGCATTAGACTAAAAAGACATCGAAATGCATGTATGCTTTGCACCATACGACACTACGATAACTCTTTCTTGATGCCAAAATTCGCAGTTCTAAATTTCGGGGTTCACTCTCCCCAAACAATTGCGTTATTCGTAAGTTTTCCGTTATCGACAGCGAAAATTTGACCAGTAATCAGTAATTGTATTTTACAAACGGTGCGAGATCGGATGTAAGTTTGTATTATTCATCATTCACCGCAGAGCCGGCTTCCGGTCGTAGAATATCATGGCATTAGCGATAGTTTACGGCGGGCAGGACTGTCGTCGTGTCGCCAATTGCCATACAACATCGTCTTTAGCCGATTGACTGCGAATACGATTACACTCTCACGCACAGCGCAGCCGGCGACTGCGCAATGATGCATGCAGTCGACGTCATCCCATCGTTTTCATAACCGTTTAAGCTCTGAACTAATTATTCCTGCGTGTTCATCGGTCATTAGTCATAGCATATTCCGTAAGACGAACACTGCGGTCATATTTTATTTACCACCAGCCGGCGTGGTATGTACATCTTCTTGCTTGCGTCTGTATGTTTGTCATACGACAGTTATCGAAATCCTTGACCCGGAAAGTTCTATTTTAGTACAGTTGCTGTGCATGACATTATTATCTTTGAGATAAGAGACGTCGGGTTGCACAAAAAGCTCTCAAGGTCAAAGGTCAAGGTCAAATATTACTAACATACAGTCATTTCTAGCGTTCACCACATGACACATTCCTATCAAGTTACATCAATTTCCGATCACTAGAGTTTTTGAGCTTTGCGTAGACAAACAGGCGCCGACAAAAGCAATACGCGTTTGCGAACATGACAGGCGCGCAGTTAATAAAGTGACTCCTCGACGTACCACGCTTCCGGTAAAGTTCATTTGCCCGGCGGCCTTTTCTGTGACTGGTCCGTTGGCGTGGAACTCGCTGCCACACTACGTGAGAGAGGAACCCGTCTGCACGGACACGTTCAGACAACATCTTAAGACGTTTTTGTTTGCTTCGTACTGATGCACGCAGCACATTACAGGTTTTTCATCGATTATGCGCTATATAAATTACATTGTCACGCACTGACCGTCAAGTGCGATGAGGTTGCCGATCATGTTACGTAGAAAATCCTCGACGAAGACTTGTTCCCTGATGGTGTCTATGCGAACCAGGTGGCCGCCGAGCTGGAGACAGTGCTGTTGTGCGGCATGGTAGGTCGTTGTACGCTCGAAGACACGATATCGCGACCCGTTGACACTGCCACCCGCGAACCAGCCCCACTCGGACCAGCTTCCCACCCACGACGACTCGTCGTCACCTGGTGAACAGATCACCGCACTTCAAAGGTAAAGATATGGAGATAGAGGACACTTGATGTAGCGCCTCTTGACCAGGCAACCTCGTCGCAGAAGCGCTCAGATATGGAATGGAACGCGTTGTCAAGGAATTATACAGTTTACCTGCCACCCACGCGTTTATCCACGAATGGAATGAACCGTACTGTCGATGTTTAATACGAGTATGAATTGTAATTTTGTGACTTTCCTTTTTGTCTCGTTAATTTTGATACACTAAATAACCGCAGTATACGTTCTACATCTTTAGTCAGACAATAACAAGAACAATTCTAACATTTTGTAACAGTTCAGTATAGTAATAGTGGATAATTTAAATTTTATTATTTTACATCAGTGCACAAACTTGATGATACCGGTATTAAATTAATTTTACAGACGTGATATTAATACCTGTTGATAATAACTTAAGACAGTAGGCTATGATCTGGAGTGCAGTATCTGATTAAAAACTTTGTTATCACTAAGATACACACGTAGGCCTAATACTTTACCTCAATGTGGGTTCCGGGACTTAGAATAGACCCACTCTGTCTTCTGGCCGGATGTTGTAAAAGGCGACTAAACTAGGCACCCCTCAACCTCCGTGGCCTCATCTGATTATTGGTGATGGTCTAGAGTAAAGAGGGAACATTAACACAGCTGCTTTAGTTACTATAGTACAGTGCAATACTCTTGTTGCGCGATGTTCTAGACAGATTATAGGTCCAGTAGATTGGGTTTTTGTCACACTGGGACCCTTACGCTGTGATTAGCCTAGAGGCGGTTGCCTACAGTTAGCCTAGTTCATATTGTAACACAGTGGAGTGGTTCTGGTGGGAC
>Ga0126335_1000895_pt1 | contig 15581 bp, 13 predicted proteins | sample OlaspJWI45metaG_FD_108409 | JGI IMG/M metagenome (GOLD analysis project Ga0126335, IMG submission 108409) | Marine gutless worms symbiont microbial communities from Oahu, Hawaii - Olavius sp. 1 OAHU.JWI-45 metaG | ecosystem: Host-associated > Annelida > Digestive system > Unclassified | place... | reverse complement strand
TTGCCTACCCCGGAGGGATGACCAGGCTGAGTTGGCCTGGGTGGCTGGTTAAAACCGAGAGGGTGGGAACGGGGTTCGAACCCATCCCATCCCAGTACTAACCGGGCCCGATGTAGATTAACCACGTTGATCGTGACCAACGCGCTACCGCTACACCAAACCGCCACCATATCTTCTATATATAAAGCTCTTTGTGTGTATGTACCGAGTGAGCCAAAAAACTGACCCCCTATATTGAGCCAATTATAATATTTTAATGTTAAGTTAGAAGTAAAATTCAAGATAAATTCTGAAGATTAAATCAATTCTGAGAAATCGACATGACTTTTGAACATATCTTAAGAAGATTTATGCAAATCGTATCAAATAAATAAATAACGACCCAACTTTACAGAAAACAAAGTTTTAGCATTGCGTTCCGGTACGTCACCTTGACGTTAGGCTTCCAATTTGACTCAGTGTTATCTATCGTGAAAATTTCACGGAAGATTGACCCTGTGGTGTTGTGATCTTCCGTGAAACTTTCACGGCATTAGCTTAGTCTGTTGGCGTTGTTTTCCGTGAAAATTGACTTCGACTTAAGTTTGTATCTGAACTGTGTAAGTCGTGTCACATAACAGCATCACGCTACGATGCTATTGTTGCATGAAGCGTCAAGCAGCGTTAGCAGCAGCAGCAGCCGATGGGACTCAAGCCATATCGCCATCATCACAAGACAATGAGCAGTTGCAATCAGATGTCACGACAAAAGACCGCGGCTCACAGAACAAAAACACCAAGTCCAAGAAGGTGACCTTGGTTTGTCTGTGGATCTAACCTACTTATTATTACCAGATCAAAGAAATTGATCTCCTATATAACTTTATAAGTACTTGTGTTTTACTCACGGTGAGGCATTTTCATTACACACAGTAGGCCTACAGTAATTTATAAACTGTGATTACTTGCTTTCGATCACCTTTGACTGGTCTAAAACTTATTATACATGTAAAACGAAAATCTACTTTAGAATAAAGGAAAGTTATTACACCACGCTTACCGAAAAAAAGATAAAAGAACTATACTAAATAATGTTTCTTATAATTTATATCTAACCGGTGTCTTAACGTTAGTTGTCAAACATCATGATTTTTGTAAAGAAAATGTAATTGTTTCTATTTCGGCAGGAACCAAAGACTAAAGGAAAACAAAAAGACGGAGATAAGGCTAAATCAGGTATAGATAGCTATACTGTGATTTTTTATAGGCCTACAAAAAACAGAAATATCTTGTAACCTGCCATGCTAACGAAACAGGTATTGTTAGTCAGTCAGTCAGTGTGTCTCTGTGTTCACACAAAAAGTCAAAAACCGTCGATCAGGAATTGATGTTGTGAACGCTAAGAGTGATTGGATTTCTGTGACATTTAATTAACCTTGAACGTTGACCTTGAGAGCAATATTTTCATGTTTTTGGAGTATAACCTGTATTCAGGTCTAACATAATTAGGTTCGTGTGTTTGTATGTTTGTTTGTATGTCTGTTTGTTCGTCTGTATGTATAACACAGGAACGGGAAGGACGTTTTAGAGCCTGTATAGGCTAAGCAGCAACGTGTGCAGCTTAGCTGTGCTGGACAACGTGGTTATTGGAGCATGACGACCGCCGGCATGCGGTCGGCCGACGAGCAGCGGCCTGGTGGGGTATGGGGGCGCGTGCCGGGAAGGGCGGGGACTGAAAGCCATCGTATACGTGACACCCGTCAGGGATGGGTACCTCCGCTATAGGCCTAATTTTCATATATGTTTCGTATTTCAGCACCACGTACATGTACGTGCATGATTCAATTTGCAGTGGTTGAATGAGACTCATGGTAGTTTAATTCGTTTCTATTACGATCCATTGACACTGTAGGTCGTGGCAAAGCTGACGGTGCTGCTAAACCTGCAGCTGATGGAGATCACACAGGCCTACTTCAACCTGATCAAGAATCTTCGCAGCAGGTTTCATCTGTTACTTTGTGTTCTGTTTTCTAAATCATGTCATTTTTGCATCAGTCGGTAAACTGCACTATGGCCAACGCAATTCTGTCTGTCACACCGGGTGACACGTCTGAATGCATTCTCGAAATACGGTATGCTTCATGTAGTACGAACTCGCACAAGTCTGGGTGATCGATCCTTTTGCTGGTCCTCGTCTGTGGAACAATTTACCACTTCATCTACGTGATTCTGAACTAACACTTCTTCAGTTTCGCCGGTTAGGCCCCTACTGAAAACGCATTAATTTGGCTGAGGATCGCGCGGCACCTAGTAGGTGATTTTTTATGATTTTAGCGCCGTTTACAAACGTATTTACTTACTTTCTTACTAACGATGAGACCTTGTAAGTTTTGTATTCGTGAGCTTAGGGGTTCACCCCCTAAACAAATGCGTTAAACAGAGGTAGGCCTACCCCCAGGTAAAAGTGGAATGTTTTTTCCTAACAATCCATAGTTTAAAACTCATTCACCAGATGGCGCCATGACCGCCGACGAGCGCTACGTTTGCGTCAGCCAACTTTTTGTGTGTGTTTAGCAGTTTATCTATAGTTTAATCGCCGTGTCATGTGGCCTTTCGTCTAGACAGTCGGCGTTTTCGAAAACACTATAGGTCAACATTTCTTTGCGCGCCAGGCCAGGGTGGATTATAGGCTACACGTGTACAGTGTAGGTTAGGGCTTACGTTTACACGACGATTCAATAGCATATCCTCTCGATAAAATCTCGTGTTCTGGAAACAATGATGCGATTATCTGGTAAATTCAAACATTTAAAAAACGCACTAATGACAGGAAGCTCACAAAATTAGTAGTATTTGTTCTGACAACTACGGACAGTTTGAGTGGCTGCATCAGTCTATAGCATCGTTATAGGAAGTCGCAAATTCGCAACTTATGGGCACTAAGAACAAAAGTTTTCGCTGCATGCCGTGATATTATATTCTATATATCACAGACATGCTGTGTCTATTCAGATGACTTCTCAAGTACCTGCGCATGTTCTGTTTGACGCCGACTCTGGCGAAAACGGAACGCTTTACATCGAAGGCAACAAAACATTGATCAGTCTCAATCTTTCGTGTACGTCTGAAGTTTAATTTTTCAACTTTCAGTTAAGTTGCTTCACTTTTCCTACCGTCGCGTCAGGTCTCAATTAATTCGTTAAACTTTAAAATAACTTTTCAAACTAATTTTGTGGCGTATACTTGTGTTGCGTTTGTGACACAAATCACACAACTACACTATTATTTTTTGGTTAACTTCTAGAAGTGGAGGCTTTTTTAACTGATTAGCAGTGAAATCACATTAAACTCACCTCTGTGATGATCAGTGAAGCACGCGTCAAACCACTTCTCTCAAGTCTGATGAATGTAGACAAAGCCTTATTTCGACTACGGCTAATTTCCTCGCCAGCCGAAGAGTCATAAAAACCTGCAGAATCGACTGTACGAAATGACAAGCTTTGGCAGTGACCAGGTGCAAATGGAGAAACAATGATACAGCGTATAACAGCAACAGGAGCGAACTAGTGACACAGTCACGCACTGAAACAGTCAACGCTTCCGCTCAGAGCACCGCCATCACTTTAACATCTGCGACACTTTTTGTCTGCCCTTTCCACATCAGCAAAAGACGTCATCGTTAATATTCGTGAATATTCGTCTGACTCGAGTAACTGGCTTAGTTCATTATTAATATCATGTCAGACGAGATTAAAACGACAATGCAATGTCACGTCATACACCGCAGAGCAAACGACGCGTCACAGAGTAACGCGGACATTCACTAGAGTCTGTCGCAGAAAAGAAACTTGCTTAAAATAAAACAAGATCGCTTTTAAATCAAAGGCGAACCACCCGTGTGTTTTTGTATAAGTATGTATAAGTCAGAGATTGCGAAAGTTATCGTATGGCAGACATACAGACAAATGTCCGCAAAAAATATTACCACGCTGCTGAGTGGGGGAAAATAACAACCAAACGTTTTATGCCGCATCGAATTGCGATCGTTGATCCTGTAGCGTGGGTGTCTGTCTGTCACGCGGGCGACTGCTGGCCAAATGGCGCCGCGATGTGGTCGTTACTGCATTACTGTAGCTTCTTGTTAAGTCGCGCTACGGAAGGCTTGCACCTACAACTGCATTTTCAACATTGTGCAGTTAGTTTTTACTTTCCTTTCTCCAGCCTTAACATGCATTCATATTCACAACAAATAATCTGTTGTACAAGCTACGGTGTTATTCTAGGCCTAATTTGGTAAGGATAGAATGAAATGTGGTTTAAACTTAGGCATACGTGGTCCAGTCTGCACGTTCGTGCACATTATGTTTCTGTTAAACTGAGTTGACCTTGTCAAAGTTTCATCGGTATAGACAATCGTATAACGGAAGACGGAGCGGAGGCACTGCTGGCAATGATTAAACATCAGTCAACGCAACAGCAGCAACCAAGCAACACTGCAACCGGCCTCCTCCGATTATCCGTCGAGGCAAGGATATTAGATAAACATTATGTATTATTCTTGACTTAGGTTCATTATGTTACTATAACACAAGTTTGGTCTTCTTTTCATCACTGATATCGTCCACAATTTCCTCTAACCTTCAACATGTAACCAGTTTTTCTTCTAATTGTCTCATGCGGTTAATTCTTATTCCAGACACTGTATTAGTGTACAATAACGATGTCTGCATTTGCAGCTATAGCTTTTGTATTTGTGTTTATTGCCGTGCTTTTAAACTGCCAAGTTAATGTTGTTCTGACACAGTAACTTTGATTTTTCTCGTGAGCTGCGGTCTTGGTTATGCAAATTTGGTCTTGTTCCAATCACTGATAGTCGCATGAGGGATTTACAAAAATCGATAAAAAACGTAACCCCCACTATAAACTGTAAAATTTAACACCGAAATTTTCACGTTGTCAATTAAATGCATTAACAAAAGAAACTCTTTAAAAACTAGATTTCCATGACTATAGGCTATTTCTACTGCGCTTGTATGGGATTCAGTATATTTGGTCAAGCAGCTGTCAGTTCAGCACAGTTAGCTGCGAAAGAGCAAATTTTCATAAACAGTGTGTAATGGCGGTTCAAGGTAATCGATTGGAGTAAAATGTGAAAGGCCGTATACGACTTCCTATTAGTGAATGGTCGGTCTAATAGTAATCAGTGGCCTAGCCTGGTTAAATCAAAACCTGTTAACTGAGGCAGCAATCTGGTCAACATAGATTGTATTCATGGTAGTTTAATATTGGGTTTGACCCATGCCAGCTCATTTTTACAATTTCTATGCAGAGGAGATTACGTTTCTCTTAACATTTTTTTGCAGCAAAAGGTACACTGCCCGCTAGTAAAGTATCACTGCTACATTTAACTGTGTTGTTCAGAAGAACCTGCTAGCCAACAAATCGCCTGCTTTGCTACTCACCCGTGCACTCACAAACAAGTAACACTTCTTCCGCACATTACAGGTGATATATGCTTCAACGTTCAACGCCTTAGCGGCGCAGTACCGGTAATGTATAGTAACTGAGCGACGGGGCATAGCTCCTCCCTTAGCAAGGTGAACTTTCTTGCTTTGGGTTTATTGTTCATACCGTAACCAAATCGGTTGGAAAAAGTCTGCAGCAAAGCCCTATATTTCTAATGACATTTATTACTTCAAAGCAGGTACACTGGTACAGGTCAACAGTTGTTAGACTGCATCGAATGCACGAGATGCAGCCTATTCTTACCGATGATCGCGAAGTCTGTTACGCGGATCAACTCGCCTTCGCTGTGCAAAAACGGCTGAACGAATCAAGATGCCGTTTGGTGTGAACACTACTGGGGGCCGTGGAACATTGTGTTAGACGGGGGTCCTGATCCCCACAGTGGGGTCACGTGACCTACTTTTGAATTTTGGGACCCTTCGTATCTCAGGAACGACAACAGCTAGAGTCCTGCGCAACAAATCTACTCACTTACTGCACATGCAGTGTGGGCAGTGCATTGGATGCAGCCTTTGCCAAATTACTTTGGCCTCTTGTTGTACAAAGCTTAGTTTTTTAAACTGACCAAAAGGCCAGAATTCTATTTCACCTACAACAAAGGCAATTATGGGGACAAGTGACGCTACTGGCCAAGTGGCCATTGAAACATTTTATGCAGCACTTCGCAGGGCACATATTGCTGTGCCACTACTGGCTGGCGAACATTAGACATTCAGTCATAAAAGATACAGTACTGCTCTGGCTTCCAAATACTACAGTCATTTGGAGACTTGGGAGAGTAATCCCTACATACGGTAATCACAGAAAAGTAGAGGTCATACAGGAAATGTAACTGGCACAATAATTAAGACATTAATACATAAACTATCATAAAACTTACATGTTTATGTTTGCAATGTATGGCTTTGTGCATAATGTGGCCCATTACAACCGATAATCCAGTAGCATGGTGTGATCAGTTCGTCTGTCATGCAGCTGTGCTAGGAAAAAACGGCTGAACGGATCACGGTCCTGTTCTGAATGGAGACTCTTGGGGACCCAAGGCACATTGTACTAGATGGAGTCCTGATGACTCTACGGCGACAGGAAAGGAAAGTTGGCAGAAAATTTTCCCCACTGTAAAGAAAAGCAGGCCTCAGTGCTGACTGGCAACAAAAACCTAGCTGATGCCACAGTCACCCCATTGGCACAGTACAGCTGTAAAATATAGGATTGCTTGCATTCAATGCAGCCTTAGCCATATTACATTGGCCTCTTGTTTGTTTCAGGATTCACTGGCTGCAAGACACTTAGGCTACTGCTGGGCTGCAAAGCATTAACCAACGAAACTGAATGTATGCCAAGTTGATGAGGGATAAAGTTCAGGTTGTTACACTGATGGAAAGAGACAATTGTCATACTTTACAATTATGCAGCAGATTCAGTTTTAAACACCAATTTGTTAATCAATCATCACATATGCACACAAATCATAAAGCTATTTAACATGATGAATTAACACATCACAGTACTATTATGCTGCAAAATTGTATTAGCATATACTGCAAAGAAATGATACATGGTAAAATGGTAAATGACAAATAACAGTATTAATCTACAATGTTAAATAATGTTAATTGTGACTCCTGTTCTGATTTACTGAATAAAAGATTTCTTCATACACACTCCATGTGCCATTGGTTAACCAGCTTCGTCGACAATATATACAGCTAGGAAACTCATATATGTGTGAAAAACTTCCCAAATTAGTTAAAGGCCAAGTCTTGAACATGTAACCTACAAATTGCATGCCTGATGCCCTAACCATTACAAAACCATGTCACGGTATCAGAACACAGTAAATTTCAGCAGACACTTTTGATCTAATTTGCATCAAGCAAATCATAGAAGTCATCATCGGCTGAAGCGAAGATGTTGGATGCTAAAACACTGTTGTCACTCTTGCATGTGAAATTCACAGGCTGACGTCTTGTCAAATCATAAGTCTACAAATTGACACTAACAGTTGTACTCACACATGTGCTAGCAGTAACAAGTATATCAAGTATAATCTACTGCAAAAAATATAGATAAATTAACAAGTTCCACTACTACAAAACATGGCATGTCATTTGCCATCTAAAACAACCCCACACACTGAATGACCTCTAATCTTGAAAATATCTGCAAACAATTCCTATAAACTACATCTGTATATTACCAAAAACTAGATTTCCAGGGCTACATCTCTACAGCACTTGCATGAGTCAAGTTGTTGAAGTTCAACAGTTAGCCGTCAAAGAGAAAATTTTCATAAACAGTGTGTGATGGCAGTTCAAGGTAATCAATTTTAGTAAAATTTGAATGGCCACACACGACTTTCTACTGGTGATTAATAGTAATGGCCTAGTTAGGTCAAAACCTGCTAATTGAGCCATCCATCTGGTCGACATAGATTGTACCATAGCTTAATTGGGTTTGATCCATGCCAGCTCATTTTTTGCGCCCGCGCCTGTAAAGGCAAAAGACGCAATATGTAATGCGATTGTGATGTTTGTCCTTCTGTCTGTAATAAGCCATGCCCCTGACGTCACAAGCTATTATTAGCTCGGGCCAAGCGGACGCAAAGCTTCCTGGTGACTGGCATCTAATTACAATTTCTATGCAGTTACCGTGATATCAACATAATATCTTTTGCACAAACCAGATCTGTTATACAATACAAAACACTGTACTAACTGTAGATGGTAATATGCTGGTCGTGTAAAGTTTATCCCCCTCCTCATTATTTGAAACAAGTCGATTGCAGTCATCCATCACATCATTGCTCAAAAACTTCGACCACTTTGAAGATCGGTCAGTATTTGATGCAGACGCTGTATGAAAAATGGGTGGATCCTGCCTCCTTCTGCAGTCAACTTTATTAACCAAACTGTTCTTATTTTCAATATTACTATCGTATGCAGGTCTGCTGGACTGTGTTTTGTAGTTAAGTGGTCTGACAGAATTCAGCTTTTCGTGTCTCACACATGGATGTGTACGTCTGTAACACACGACACACTGTGCAAATAACAGCTGAAAACTCTCTGGCAGCCAACAGAAAGGCGACAGTGAACCACGTCATCAGGCAGACTGTTCTAAGTTAGCAGTGCAACATCGAAAAGGACTGCTACCCATGATACACCTTATTAATACACTATAACAAATAAAAATGCAGCTTAGAACATAAAATTTTAATAAATTTAAATTCACAATGTTTAGTGATTAATTAATAGTCATTTTCAATTAAAAACCAGGCATTACAAATCTGTCCTAAACTGCTTTTTTGTTTAATCAGTTGATGCAATTAGTGAGTGAGAGCCCACATGGAGCAAATGTTGCAAGTATGCAGAGCAAAGTTTTGCCACTTTGTACCAGTGAATGTTTTATTTTGAGGTACACCTTAATTAAAATTAGGTGATCAAAAATTTAGTAACTGGGAAATTTTTTAACGACTAATTACATAATTCATCAATAGCTTGGCCATCCCCAATAAAAACAATTCAAACCACACATACTTTGGAGCTGCTTCTTGTCTATAAAACCTATCAGTAGTGGATGCAGTTTGATTCTCACAGTAGGCACTAGCAGACACACATTCATCATCACACTCTGCAGGTGCCGTATCTCTGTTGTCATCATTCAAGTACCGACTCCATCGGCTGCTGCCATTGCTCATCACCTACCAGTAATGCATGACACATCATTTCTGTATACATGAAAGTGCAAATATTTACATCAAAAATAACTTTCTAAATTTTCAGAATATGCAAGTGGTTCCACTCATTAACAAGAGCACTGCAGAATCTGCAGACCATCTGACGCTGGCAGTGACCTTGGCTGTTGATCCCTTTTACCTCAAAGGCAATCCAAATGTCATCTGTGCCAGGACCGCTGTACATGAAGTTTGGATGTAAAGGAATGCATTATCCTCTGGAAACAAGTGATGACAGACAGTCCAATAGATGACATTGACGACAGTATATATTTTTTGGACTTCATGAATACGAAGCCTGTCAGCACTGTGCAGGATGTCAATGAGGAGCATGTATTTCTTAAAGAGAATGCTCCAGTCCAGCACAATGACCTGGACATTTGTGATGTGAATGTGCCAAGGACAGATAGCACTATAATAAAACGATACGCTCCTTCTTAAGACGGGGTTATAAAAATCAAGAACAGCACACACTGTTAAACAATGAAAATGCTGAAACACTACAAAAATATCCAAGTATGGTATGTAATTCGTTACCTGACTCTGACACTCGTCAACATCAACATATACTGCTAAATCAGTATTGTGTTTCATACAGCTTCCTCCATCAAAACTAGTAAGTGTTTGCTGATGCTCATCCATGTCTTTACGCAGTAGATTCAAATGCTGGACATGTTGTCTGCACTCAAATCCACTGCCTTCACCATACACCTACAACAGATACAGCATGAGTGACGCTAAAAGTTCCACTGATCAACCGGCCAAACCAACGACCCACGTGGGCAGCCACTGACTTATGCTAACACTGACACTATCCCTAACACTGACCCTAACCCTAACACTATTATAAGGTATTATAACCCCATGACTAATGTAAATACGAACCCTAACCTACTCAGAGATTTTAAATGCATCTCAGTGGGTCAGTGGAACTTTTAGTGTAACCAATACAGCATCACTACAACACTTCTGCTGTTAGTAGGTGTGGAAAAAACTATGCATGCAAATTATCCAAAGGACATCTAAACTTTAAAGACACTATGAAACAAGTAAGGTGACTACCATCAGAAGGGTCCTCAGTGCTCTGTGTACTCCCCAGATGGCACCAGCGACAGTTTAGCTGACTTAGGCCTATGTAGAAGGGAGTTTTCCGGTCAATGGAAGACTAATTAACATATTTACATATGTTACAATGTATTGCTTGCTCCCTCACCTGCCCCATTCTGCATACAGCGCTGTATCTGCCAAGGCCTGCAGCACTTCACAAGCGGCGCTGCTCTTTGTGTCGCGTATTACTAAAGCAAAGCATAGCGCATAATGCATATTTTTTAATGCAGTGCATAGTTTATTGGAAAACAAAAAGTTCAAGCATCATCCTCAGGCCAAGGGCTATGTTTGTGCCAATTTCCGCATTTCTACTATTTGTGGTTTCTACAGTAGTGTGTGTAGAAGAATGGGCTCTTTTTTGACCCATTTGTCACATTTTTTTGCAAATTTCACTGCAATTAAAAAACTTTCCAAAAATCACACATGCAGCTTATTTCTAGATCCGTGGACCTCACTGAGGAATAAAGCTTTCTGACGCATGCAGGAGCTCACTGGAGCTATGTTTATGCTACAACAGATCTCATTTTGTTACAGACCTTTTGTCGTTAGAAACTACTAAATCAAATCAGGGTATCTTTTGTGAGGAGGTTAGCAATAACGCCGCTATTTGCTAACTGCGATGCTGTAGTCACTTGAAACTTTCCATCTAGCAAAGCACCATTATAAACCAAACAGATCCTCAAATCGTGTGCAATATATAAGTACGTTTATTCACCAAAGCGGTAGGAAAGAATGTGTAAATGGCAGAGTAACAGCATAAAATGCAGCACAAAACCTTTTTAAGCGACTGCGTTTCGCCACAGATTTTGCATTTCCATTTATCTGATTTCTTAACTTGTTCAACCTGAAAGGTTCCACATTTATAACACCTAATAACTCGAAATACTTGGGGTGGCATCTTATTTCATGTCAAAACAACCGCCCTCGCCAAAAAAATAAACAAATAACTAAACAACAGCGTAAATATTCTATGAACTTACGAAGACAAGTTCATTTTTCCTTAGGAAGTAACCACAAACACCAGATCAGAGTGGAGTGTGCGTGTACTATGTCGGTCGGTGTACTTCCAAAACTCAGCGACTTACTAAAGTCCTATTCAAAACAGAACGATCTAAAGATCAAACCACGACCTCAGTTTGTATGGCGTTTTAATGTACCATTAAATAACTGAAAGGATTAGAAGTTGATCGCGATTCAATTTGACTACGACTTCAGCTGCATTTAACGCGACTACAGAATGTTGGAAAGTGATGGCACAGGGTAGTGCCGAAAATTTTCTTCTAGCAAAGTTCTCATCAGTCACCGATATGCAGTACGGATTCTAAACTGTGTAGAAATAAACACTGTCACTATTGTTCACCCAAAGCTCTGTTAACAGGCTAAGGTTTCAACGATGCGGCTGACTAAAGCACTATAGTGAGTGACCAAAACATGGGCAGCGATGCTCAGCTGGCGGTGACGCCTAACAGCAAATGTCAATAAAGCGTAGTGGCTTATAAATTATCTGATCACATCTCTTGGCCTAGTTGATACAACTATTGTAATTATACAGCTCTGATAACTACCAATACGAAAAAAACCAAGCAAAGTAGCAAGCTAGTTTAGTCAGGTGTGTGCATTGCAAGACAACACGTCTCAATGCCCAGTGGTTATTATTTGAACCATCTTGGTTTACAGGTGAGACATATGCAGAGCTAAGAAAGCTAGAGATCATCACAACCAGTTTCAGAACACTGCAACATAAGCATGTATTCAAAAGATACTTTACATAACATGATCAAAATATAGTTAATAAGGTTCAGTATAAAAAGTATCATTAGACACAACACTCAACTTTACGCTATCCTGAATGATAACAATAATATATACTGGTACAAATCTTAGACCATTTTTTCACAGATCTTTAGACTCTGGTCTCCAGCAATAGGTAAATACCCCCAAACATCCTCTTCCCCGATGCTTTGGCATACACACCTCCACAGGGGTGCTATGAGCCTTGGTTTTCCAGAATTCTAACCCATCTGTCCCAAAAGCAAAAACAAACTGAACCATAGCTGGCACTGTCATGAAACAATGTGCAAGAGGTCTTATATAAGTAAGTGCCATGGCCATAAAATAATATTCATGTTCTCAAAATCTACCCTAAATTAAATAACCGATAAAACACGATCATACGTACGAAAACTAGAAAATCTATGGCAAGAATATTATGCATCTGCAATGCCAGAAGACCATTGGACACACAGATGCACAGAGAGACAGCACAGGCATATGTGAGTCTTCATCTCAGGGCTGGAAAAAATCTAGCTTCTTTTCGAAAAAGTTTTTTTAGGTTTTTTAGTTTTGCGGTACAAAGTGACACCAGAGAACATTCTACCCTGACGCATCTAAACGGGCGCACAGTAGCTTACCAAAGATAAATTCAGTAAGTGAAGAACTCTCAAGTAAACGTCACAAAATGTGCAAAGTTTATTTTTTTATATCATGTTCTACAGCCCTACAGGTGCGCAGAAGCATAAAAAAAATTAAATTGAGTTTGGCAGCAAATGTCACTAATGAACAGCAAACAGACTGGCATCTCTAAGCCAGTGTCCAGATTGCAACTGTCAGCCAACTACAAACAACTGCTATAGTCTCAATTCTTCTAACACAGTCAATGCCGAGAACTTTTACGAAACAAACATAACAATCACACCATTCACAATTGCACAACTGTTTCTAGATGCATGATGTACACCCGACACTGCTGTCAGCATGTAAGTAATAAAGCATCGATGATACAAAAATACAATAACTACGAATAAACTATGCAGAGACTAAGCTCCAAATGTGTAACAGTAGGCTAACAGTCAGCGGTTAACAATATCTCCTTCTGCCAAGTGAAATACTCCTTCAAGCTTTACACATGTAGAATGTCACGCATATTTTAGGATGATGGAAGCTCTGCCCATGTGCCATCAGGTTTTTTCTGTTTTCAACAAGCAAAAAAGCCACTGAATAGAATATTTTAAAATAAAATTATACAAGTTCTGTATAAGCAGCATGTCCGCTCAGGCAATTTCATCAATCACTGAATTTTACTGGCACAATTACTGTGTTGAGATGGTGCTTATTCACTAAAAGGTTGCACATGCAATCGATGATCGTGTAGCATGGCATCGGCAGAAATGTTTCAAGTACATCAATTTCGAGTACGAGTACGAGAACCTAAGGGTTGAGTACAAGTATAACTATGAGTACCCTAAGTCCGAGTACATTACCATTAGCACAAGTACAAGTACATGACACTAGAAATTCAATAAATAGTCACACACAGCAACAGTAGGCAAAATTTTTGTAAAATAGTGTAATGTTTTTTCCACAGCGCTGCTAGCAACACATCCATAGGCAATTACCACAGTCATTAAGAGCTCTCCAAGGATGTCAGGGACTGGGTCAGCTGCTAAAGAGATTGCTGTAGACATGTACACTTATCAGTTAAACTGAGCCGACAGGTCTATTACAGGACACACGACCATAACTGACGGTTGTGTGCACTGATGTGGCCGTTATTACATAATCACAGATAGTTGTTATCATCCAAACACAATGACCTGAAGTGGATAAAAAAAATCAATATAACAATACATGGCCATCATCCTTGTATTGAACTGCACCCACATGCCAAGATGTGTAGTTTTTGGTCAACGAAATGGAGTAAAAGTGGCCAAAGCAAATTAGCAAAGGCCACATCAAACACCCTCTCTACTCGCCATGAGAAATGGGGACCCCCATTTCATACAATGTTTCCTGCGTTGTGTCCCAGGATTCTCCTCACAGACATCCAGATGCCGGGATGGAGATGAGCATCAGAGATAAGCATGCCATTACTTTTACCTTTAAGCAGAAACTCCAAAGTATTGAGATACTGCAATGAGATACTCACACAGACAGTAGCTGCAGCAGTAAGATACTTTTCAACCTTTGAACACTGACTACTGACAAAATTCAGCAACTGTTCACCATCTTCTGAGATGGAACCATCAATTTTCCTCAGATACTCGTCTGCACCCCTGTATTATATAACAGATTTCCATGGATTTGTTAAAAAATATTCTGGCCATAATAATAATAATAAATTTGAGGAGGGAAGAGCTATTTTCATTATAAAAAATAAACCGAAAAGTAGAATTATTAAACTTCGTTTTTGGAAAACTAAAACGAGAATATTGGTGCTCAGAAAATATAAATAAAAAATAATACTGACAGAAAAAAAGAACAAAAAGGATAATTAAATCATACTCCCTTTTTACTTTAATTCGATGAGAGGCGATTGCAAATTAATCAATTTGTTCCAGTGACATTAATCCTTGTCCTCAACCTTGATACTCATTCCTTGAAAAGTCCTTAATTTTCAGCGAGTGTGCAGCATCAGTGTCGTGCAATTTTTGGAAAGCGCAAGGAGACTGATCATTTGGGCTCACCATACCCATATGATGGCGATCATATGTAGTGTTGCCTTTGATGTTTACAACTGCCAGCCCCTTCAATTGTCCGGTTGTTCCTCGCACGCTGTTCATTTGAATTTATAGCTCTCCCACTAACTCAGACTCAATATGCTATTTTGCATCCGTTTGATACAGTCTGTCTTGACTCTACTATGCTGCATGTTGACTGGTTCATGTTTGGATGTGGCTTGTGCTGACTGTTAGCCTGTTAACCTATAGCAATTCTGCAACAAATTGTAGTTCAATTACGCAAAACACATACATAGGCCTACAATTTTTTCATATAGGCTACTGTGTTACACAGGAACAACACAAGCAAGTCTTGTCTTCTAATTCTGGTGCATTTGTATGTAAAGGTTACACTGTGGCAAGTCCTTGTAAGTTCTTGAAAGCTATCTTAGAACAATTCCTTGTCCTTGTTCTGGTCGTTTTAGGTTAAGTCCTCCTCCTTGTTCTTGTCGTTCCAATCCTTGTTAACATCACTGAATTGTTTTTGGATCATTGTGCATCAATTCAACAGTCACAATAAGCGACTGCAATTTTGAGCCTTTCCAGTGGGCAGCAGCAGGCGCCTGTAGCTGAAGGAAATCTCTGCGCTCCTGTCTCACGAGCTTTTGTCAAACATATAATTTTCTGTTTCTGGCATTCTTTGAGGTGGTTGATCCATCACTGGTTCAGCAGAGTGCATAAGTCACTGAAAATGTGTACCTGTCAGAAGCTGAATGCTAAAGTACACTCGATAGCTCTCA
>Ga0126335_1000894_pt1 | contig 15592 bp, 16 predicted proteins | sample OlaspJWI45metaG_FD_108409 | JGI IMG/M metagenome (GOLD analysis project Ga0126335, IMG submission 108409) | Marine gutless worms symbiont microbial communities from Oahu, Hawaii - Olavius sp. 1 OAHU.JWI-45 metaG | ecosystem: Host-associated > Annelida > Digestive system > Unclassified | place... | reverse complement strand
GCAGCGTCTCAGGTCAGCCACACAGCAACTGATGGTGGTTCCACGACATCGGCTATCCACTGTTGGACGCCGAGCTTTCGCTGTGCACGGCCCCATGGTCTGGAACTCCCTGCCGGATGACCTGCGCACATGGCAGGACTATGAGTCCTTTAGACAGGGCCTGAAAACATGGCTATTCTCCAGATACTAGCGTCTTATTTCAGACCGAAAAGGATGGTGAAAGTCCTTAAATTTGGAGTTTCAAATGCGCTATGAACTCTGTTGGTGGAACTTTTAGTGTAACCGAAATGGATGGGTGTCTACAGAGTGGGCTTTAAAAAACCGGCACCTCATGTGTGCTGTTTAGCTGTATAAACAATACAACATTTCAGTCACCGTTTCTTTCTACACAAGATGAAACTAAATCCTGATAAATATGTTAAAATTTTATACAGAAATATTATCGAAACACACCAGAATCATTTTTACACAATTGGAAAATACATTAGCAATGAAGTGTTTGTGTCCATGACAGTTTCTCGCAGCAGTCAAAGCTGAGAGATATCGCTGTCATACCTGTAACCCTAACCCAAACCTTAAACTGACCCTAATGCTAAATGCAATACATACCTGGTCAAGTCGTGCATGTGTTCGCAACACAAATTTGGACGGATTCGAACAGTTCTCATTCAGAATTGCTATTTTTTGACTTGCCACTATTTATGAATGTTATTCGACTGTATTGAGTTACAAAAAATGCAAATTCTACGAATAAGTTGAAAATAAATTGCGAATTTTGTCTACAAAATGGCTGCTATGATTGCTGGTGTTCAGATTCTGCGAAAGTGCAAGTGCATAACAATGAATATTAAACTTTTCTGTACTGTAATTTTGGACCTTCTTATACGAGAACCCGTACAGGATGGTCCAAAATTGCAGTATCGGTTCCCATACTTTAGACAGTTCCTTTAAGAGTACCTGTTACTTGTCGCTGATACCTGTATTTTTATTTGTTTATTGAAGGTTAATGTATGTAATGCAGGATGGCCTGTCAACAGCAACATACCGATGAGTCTCTGTCTGAAAATGTGCCAGAAGCTGCTGCTTCTTCTTCTGGTATACTGCATATTCAATGTATTGGGCTAGACTAAAGTTTAAGAGGTGCCATAGGAAATACATGGCATGGATTTCCTGTTGTCATAGTGTAATCAGATTAATTAAGTAATTAACTGGTTTTAGGGTTAGGGCTAGGTTTAGTTTGACATGTTGGCATTTTTGGCACTGAACTACTTTCTGCAGATGTATTGTGTGTGATTACAGTGTGATGTTGCACCTCGTGAACTTTAGGTACTCCATCTTATATATACACCATGTCCAGAAAAAAATGGAACCACTTGTATTTTGGGCATAACTGACAAAGTTCGACCAATTTTCGTAATTTTTGACACATTTCATCATGACATTTAAGGTAACTGAAAAATTACAAAATGTACCATCACTACTTGCTGAACACAAACTTATAATGCGTAAGTTGACGTCATCAAAATGCTTGCTACCGTGGAGTTCCTGGAAAGAGAAATGCCAGAGTTTATTTCGCTACTACTGTGGCATCCAAATTGACCAGATTTAATTCCGGTTGACTACAGTGCGTGGAGCATACCTCAAGAAAAGGTATACAAAGCATGCATCGCTGATCTTGACGACCTCAAACATTGTGTCACAATCAGAACCGAGTGGGCCAAGCTGTATCACACCATCTTTGCTGCAGCTGTGTGTCAGTGAAGTTGCCGTCTTTCAGCTTGTGCCAGGGCGAGCAGTAGTGATCATTATCGATTAAGTAATATCATGATATTGATCGCGGATGTGTCTACTTTATGATATCGTGGCCTAAAGATATCATACAATATTGTGCACGACTGGTAGCTATGTTTTTGGCGACATAGTTTAGCATGACTGCTTAAGCTTGACAAAAGTAGCCAAACTTGCACAAAAATCGCATGATCATGGGGGACAAAATTGCGCAAGATGGCAATTTTCTGGTGGGACTGTTTAGTAATCTATATATCTAATACTATTCGTGTGTGTGTCTGTGTCTGCCTGTCTGTCTGTCTGTCTGTTTGTCTGCTCATAACTTGGGAACTGGTAGGGATGGGCAGAATGGCTAGTGTTTAATGTTTCGTTTAAAGTCTTTGAGCCTGACACATTGCTGTTATACTGCAGTTGTTTGATATTTCAGGTACAAGACAAGGCTGTTCTTCGGCAACTGCTACAGCTGATGCTGAGAGTGCTGGTGCAACTGCAGAAGTTGGAAGACTGCAAGGTTAATAATATCAGTATTATTTGTTTTCAACATACAGTTTTTGTGTGAGTCTGTAGATCTCAATGCAGTTGAGTCATCTTGGAGACAGATTTTTTTACAGAAGTCATATTGCAACCAGAATGAGATTATCAAGACTGAATTATTATGCAGTAACTTAAGCTTAGCTTGAACTGTAACCAGCAGGCTCTGTTTAATGTTATTCTCATTGTTACAGCTGTGATGTTGTCTGTTAAAGAGCAGAGGACTGGAGCAAGATAAAAATACTTGAATCCGTTTTCATGCAGTATTATAGGATTTAATATCAGTAAACTCTTAGAAGCTATAGTACTTATATTGGTGCCAAATGTAAATTATCTTTGGATTTACAGCTGCTTTTCAGACAGCCCTTGTATGTATGCTGTCAAAGAACAATGTGTGACCATTAATTTGAGTTGGCAGTGCAGGAATGCAGTGTTATTAAACATTAAAAGTAGGCCAGAAAACTAAACTGCTCAGATTGTTGCCATATACGAGGGTGCACAATGTTATACTTCATGTTGTTTTAGCATTGTTAGAGTCCCGAGGTTTGCCATCACATTTCTTTGGTTCACTTCGACCGAGAGTGCACCATTTGCTTCATCGCAGTCCGAATGCTGGCTCTGGTATGTTTTGTGCCTGTGACTTTGTGTTCTTGAAATTGTTTTATAAAATTCAGTTGTTCTACAATTTTTCCATAGCATCAGAAATCTGGGCAGTTGACTAAATAGCTGCTGTGCTCCAAGAGTAGTTTTGTGATATCAGTTCACACATCTAAGTGCTTGAACAGGGTAGTAATTGCACAGTCTTGAGTGATGTCTGTTTAGACTGTTTTGCATGATGATAGTTGGTTTTGTAATGGTTCTAGCTGGCAAAGCACAGCAGCTGATTCAAGGACTGACAGCTGTCGGTGATGAAGGTCAACAACTTTCTGCTGTCATTGAGTTGTGTCAGGTCTGCAGCTTCTTGTCTCTGAGCAGCTTTCTGAATTTCAAGTGTCTGTGGTAGTAGGCAGTGTTTCATTCATTATATTAAACTATTAGCCTGATATATTTGTTTATTTTACTTAATTTTTAGTGTGACATGCGTCGCTTTGCTATGAGCACGATGTCTGTCCGTCTGTCTGTAATGTTGTAACACAGTGTCTTAGCATTTCTGCTAAGTATGTTGTCTGTATTACCACTTACTTACTGCCTGGCATTGTTTACAGCTTTTGACTCTCACTGTTGCAGACAGTTGGGACAAAAATGAATAATTTTCCCGATACAATACCAGCAGTCATATGGAAGAACTGTGGAGAAAATTTGCAAATGGTGTAGAGCCTTGTACAGTTTCTAAGCATTGTGAAACAGCATATTCTTGTATGATAATTATTTTTGTATTGTATTTACGTTGCTGTATGGTACTATGGTGCCACAGATGTTGGTGATGGGCAATGAGGAAACACTAGTTGGTTTTCCGATAAAGCAGGCCGTGCCAGCACTCACAGCTTTGCTTCACATGGACAGCAACTTTGAAATCATGCATCACGCATGCCGAGCATTGACATACATGCTGGAGGCTCTGCCACGTTCATCTGACATCGTTGTCGATGCTGTGCCTGTCCTCCTGGATAAGGTGACAAGACGTGATGCGTCGGTTTATAATTTATGACTTGTTTAATAATCGGAATTTGAATGTTGCTGTCTAGATTTAGTTGGTTTTGCATCAAGAATTGTGGCCTGTTAGAAATCTGTTGCCGGCAGTATCAAAGTGTATTCTTGAAAGTAATATATACTTTAGTGAGGACAACAGTAAGAACAAAAAATATTTCAATTTGAATAGAAGATTAAAGCAGATATTATCTTCAGAAATTTTCTTTTAAAATGAGACCAGCTCACCTCATGATGACCATAGAAGGTAGGCTTTTTAAATAAAAGCTGATGGAGACTGCAGTAGACACTATAAGATTGAAATTTGCTAATTTTTATAACAACATTTGCTGATTTCTGCAACACCTATGATAGTGGTAAAAGGTCACTTAGGCCTACTGATCATGAACAGCTGGACCTACAGAATTTGTTCTATCATACTATATGTTAAATCATGGAATGTAAAGTTAAGTTTTTGTTGTCTGTATTGTTAGCAATTTTGTGGTCTTAGGTTGCATGACAGCAGTCTCTGTGATGTTTTATTGCAGCTGAAGACAATCGAGTGTATGGACGTGGCTGAGCAGTCATTACATGCTCTGGAGATACTTTCACACAAACATGGCAAAGTCATCCTACAAGCTGTAAGACTGTATTTTCTTTCTTTAGAGATGCATGCAGTATTGCAGTTGTTGACTTGCTTAAAACTTTTAACATTGTAAAAGAGTGAATTTGTTTTTGATTTAATGTCAGATATAGACAGTTTAATAATGCGTGCTGTGTTTGTCAACTTGCAGAATGGTATATCGATCTGCCTGATGTTTCTCGAGTTCTTTTCATTGTCGGCACAGAGGTCAGCTCTGTCGGTCATTGCGAGCTGCTGTCATGACATTGTCTGTGTTGATGATTTCCGTTATGTTCGTGACTCTCTCGACACAGTCATAGCTCGTCTTACACAGCAGGTTTGTATATCTGAAATGAACAGCATCGGTCAGTAATCGCTATGGCTTTCAATAATACTAAACTGGAGTCACAGTTCAGTATGTCACTGCTAAAAATATTTGACTAAGATTATTGTCATTTACATAGAATTAGCGCTTTTAGTGTATTTTTTTGCTTTATAAAACATTTATGTCTATTGTAATGTATGTACATTTATCAGTATAAAAAGTCTTATCAGTACCAGTATTTTGTTTTTGCTCACCTACTATCCATTTTTCATGGCACTGAATAGCCTATAATGTGCTGATGTGCCACTCACTCATTATCAGTGCCAAGATTTTTTGATTTTTTGGGTCAAATTGATCATCTAAGCAAAAACTTTATACTGTGTTGATTGCTGGTGTGTGAGGGCTGATGTATGTTTTTGTGTTTGATGAGGTAATATGATCCATATGATGGTCTGTAGGATCAGAAGTCAGTGGAGCATGCCTGCTTGTGTCTTGCTCGTTTGGTCGACAATTTCTTTGTGGATGAACGTATTCTGAAGGAGATTGCTGCTCACGGCCTGCTCACAAACTTACAGCAGCTGGTAACGGAATGTTTTATGTAACCTTTGTACTATACTGCATTTGCGTGATAGTTGTATGCCATGAAAAAAATGTACAAGTTGAAAGATTAAAGGTTGAAACTGGAGCAGTGTATATATTGAAATGCTGGTAATACATGCATTGCTCCACGATAGGTGACTGTGCCTTTACTGTCACTGTTCCATGTGCACAGAACAGTCTGCCTGTCTCACTACAAAACGTCGTCTGTTAATAACTGTAAGAAACATTTGTGGTGCCACCTGTTCACGATTTCATTTGCACAGCTTGACAATTCTGATGTGAAACACTCCTGAGGCAGCTTGTGTCGCTTAAAGCACTATATAAGTTGTCTACTTTGCTTACTTACTTACTAATATGACGACGCTGGTGGTTTTGATGCAGCTTGTGGTAACTCCGCCTCTGATCAGCACGTCAGTGTTCGTGACAGTTATTCACATGCTGGTGATGATGTGCATCGGCTGCCCTGATCTAGCTGTTGTACTGCTCAAACTTAGTGAGTGCTCGCTGTGTCGATGATGTATTTCTAGTTGTGTAGCTTGCTTTTAGGTCACAACTATAGACAAAAGAATATTTAATTATCCAGATTCCGGACTGGCCAATTTCTCCATAGAGATCAGTGAACCACAGAAGCACCCGGCAGCAAGACGGCGTTGGCTTCGGGCCAGTCAGCTGCCACGACCTTTGAACTCTCATGGGCCAATCACACATCATTTAACAACCATCATTAATTTTCAATATTACTTGTCTGAACAGAAAATGTCTGCTTTTGCAGAGAATCTTAATTCAGTATGGAAAGCCTGCATTCAAAAAATTATAAGCATTGTTATTACGGATGGAGTATGTGAATCTACGTTGGCATGACACGCTGCATGTGTTATGTATATATCAGACTTTATTTTGAGGACTGCTGTGACCAGAAAACTATTTAGTGCTGTGCTGTTTTGCAAAATGTAGTGTGTAAACATTTGTTGGGATGCCTGCCTGTGCCACGCTTAACAGGAATAGTTAATTATTACGAAAGTTATCTAGTACATTACTGTGTTTTATGGGGAAAAAACAAATGCTAATTTGCTGTTTTTGACATCTTTCTCATGCTCGTTTTATAAGAAAACTAGGAAGTGAGGAAAAATGATACTGTTGCTTTTGCATGTACTGAATTTTTTCAACCTCTCGCCACACCAGTAGCTGTAAAGTGTTTTACCCTGTGAAATTAAATTCTTATTTTTATAATTTTAACTGGCCATATCTCCACACTCGCTGGACGGATCTTTGTCATTCTTGTGTCATTCACTGGGCGATTCGGAAGCTAATAACTTTGAAATTGCTGAAGATACAGCGTAAGTGACTGCTGGTGTAAAGTAGCTCATGTGTTGAGTTTCTTCATACAAAAGTTGAAAAACATCCGTTTAGGGGTTTCTCCACGAAAGCGATTTCAGCAAAGGCACCCCCCTTCCCAATAGTGAAAACTGACAAAACAATCAGAAATATCTTGTAAACGGTACTAGATATAACTAAGCTTTTATTAGTTGTTAATAGTAGGCCTCATGTGCTTTTGGAGCATTAGAGGTACCTCCCTATCCTGACAGTGAAAATATGCATAGCACTCCGTAATATTTTCTAAATGGTGGGAGATAGATACAAGGTTGCACTACCAGCTAATAGGAAGTGACTTTGGCTTTCTGCTGCTATTGAAGTCAGTGAACTTGAATGACCTTAAACATCTAGAACAGCATTGTCACCATTTTGCTGTGTTTTTTCTTAGAAAACAGCAGGTTTCGAAGCTAGCTACTCCAAACTATCTTAATATATGCAATTGTTTTCTACGCAGAAATATAGGGCAAAGATGCTAGTTTCTGATGGTGTGTAATTTAAGGCGATATTTGTGGGACTCGCCAGGTACAAATGCATTTTCCAGAGGCTCACGTGTCAAGAAGCCTGATTATTGGATTGCTGCGAGTGACACGCCCATTGAAGCCATGTATATGTATTGTACACAATTGCTGCCTGCCTTTCAGGAAAAACTACATCTGTCACTGTTAACGTAAACCCAGAATTAGCTAGATTAACAAAATTAATTCAAAACCACTGTTGTCTTCACCGAACTTTGTGTGCCCATTGATAGTGAGGTCCCGCAAGGTATGAAGTGGTCCAAATACTCTTTTTTTCTGAAAATACAAGATGGCGGATAGTGGCTGACTTTACTTAGATAAGTCACAATAGCTCAGCCGCAGATAGTGTGATTTCACTGAAATTTTGCATGGTGACACATCTGAAGGTCCCGGAGGACTGGCACAAGTAAAAATTGGAATCAGAAGTGGAATTCAGTCACTAGGGGGCATTCTTTTGAATTTCGTTTTGCGTTCACGTCTCGCGACACCGATCAAAATATTTCAGCAAAATTTAGTAGCTACATAGCAAATTCATTGATATGAGGAATAGCATGAAAAAAGAGAGTGAAAACTGAATGGTTTTGCAGCACCAGGCGAGCGAGTTCGAAAGAGTTCCGGAGAAAGTGAGTGAGTTTGAATGAGTGTGAGCCACTGGGCAGGCAAGCGAATGAGAACAAGTGTGAGTGAGAGAGTGAGCGAGTTTTAGCAAGTTCGAAAGCGTTAGCAAGTTTGAGAGAGTGCAAGCCAGCAGGTGAACGAGTGAGTGCAAAGGAGTTCTGGCGAGCACTAGCAAGCGCTAGAGAGTGTGAGCGAGTTCGAGCACAGCGTGAGGCAATACAACTGTAATTGCCACACTTTTTAGTTGTATATGTTGTATTGACAGATATTGCCGATGCAATATGCTTCTTGCTAGTTGGGCCATCTGATCTGGCAGCCAAGTCATCGGTTGAGGTATTTTTATGTTTGTTGAGTTTCTGACTCTGAATGCGGCAGTTTTTAGTGCAAAATGGCATATGGTTGTCAGTAGTTGAGGAATTGCTATGTCACATTTTTTATTGATTTTGTATCTGACAGTTAACAGTTTATTGTTAAGTGTTATTGATGAGTTAACTGCAAACTGGACGTTTGTGTGCAACTTTGTTTAGTTGGTACCACGTACACCGCAAGAACTATATGAAATTGTCAGTTTAATTGGGTAAGTACTGTGTGCGTGTGTGTTTTATTATCAATGCTGTTGCATAGAGTACATTTGATTTACTAAAGTTCTTGATATGTAAGCGGTTTGTTGATCTTCATTAGATTGCTACTGAAGAATTCTTGTAGCATTTGCTGTATTGAAAATGAAAATATATATTTTACTAAATATAGCCGTCAAATATTAATCTGTATGTGGGTATTAATCTGTATGAATGTAACTTGTGTGTTGTCTGAACATGTTTGTCGTCTTACAGTGTAAGCTAGTGTCTGTCTGAAATCTGTGTAACACCTGTGGATCTGATAAAGTACTTAAGTGCAGGTAAATAGATGCAGTTATTGTTGTTGCAGAGAACTGTTGCCAAGGCTGCCAACTGATGGAATATTTGCCGTGGACGGCAGTGCACGTAAAGGACCCGTGCAGTGTCGAGGGGAAAGTGTGTCATGGCAGTGGAAAGATGATCGCGGACACTGGCGACCTTACAGCCTTGTTGACAGTCGCATTATCGAGGTGCAGTAATGCACGTCTTCTGTCAGCCATCATAAGTTGATTCTGTTCACAGAAATATTGGGGATAAATGTTTTTGTGAAAACGTTCCTATGTCTGCAGCTGCCATTAGGAATGCATGTGTAGACAAAATGTACTATTCCATCGTCCATTGTCTCGTCAGATTTGCACCAGGTGCTTTCTGTTTGTTTCCAAATCTGATAGACTGCTTCAAATGATGCAGATATTCTAATGATGAGATGTCATGCACAGATGGCTGGAACAGTGGGAAGAAATATTCTGGTGCAGCAGAATCTGTGCTTGGAGAAATGCTGGACTAAGTTTCAGTAAACTTTGTTGAAAACTGACATTTTTTGTTCACATATGTTGTTCTTTTCTGTGTCTAATTATGAACTGTTTGAATGTCTCACATGAATGCATAAAACCAACTAGAAATTATGTGGCTATTGCATAAGATGTCAGGGTGATGGACAGGCAGAAAGAAACGTCGGGCAGCATGGGCTGATCATTATGTACAGCTTTCCACTGTTGGTGCTTAGCTGTGTAGAAGTAAAGTTTGTAGATCAAGGCATTCAGAAGGTACAGTCTGGATAAACATCACAGCCCAGACAGACAGACTGGCGCGTGTGACTGAAAGCATGCATTAAGATGATTTATGCAGTGGACAGTACACAGTGTCATTGTGTGTGAGCAGATGGCACTGCAGGCTGGTGAACGCGAAGTAAGTCTGTCAACCCGCGGTCATGCGTACACTATTGACTTCTCTGCGATGCAGCAGATCGACGACGACACAGGAAGTCCGTCTAAAGTTCTGCGACAAGAGTGGGATGCTGCACATTCAAGTTCTGGAGCTGGTGAGCTCCACAAGTTGTTTGCTCTCTCCGTGTTGCTTTTGCTGGTGTTTGTGTGTCTTTTTAATGAGTCAACAATGCTTTTTATGTATGTGTAGGCCTACTATATATAGGCAGCAGGACTAGTGTAATGCTCTGCTGTCTAAGCAGGTGATATTCCATTTGCACTGATGTTTTAATAATCTGTGCACCAGCTGGCATCATATCATTTGCCATGGACATTCTGGAGCAATGCTACAATCCTCAACAACTATATTTCACGATTATGGCAATATGGTCTTGTGGTCAGCTTCACATTTGATAGGCACACCACTTATTTTACAATGATGATATATCATATGATATGGTATGGCATGGCATTCCAACAAGTACCATGCCTGTCAAGAGCCTCTTATCGAACACATACAGGCAGAAGTTAATGATTTATTTTTGGACACTGTCAGTGTCAGTGCAGTTGTGGTCTTGTTATTTCAGTGCCAGTTGATTTTACTTACTTTCTCTGTTTGTCGTGATTTAGATTTCTGTGCAATGTAGGAAATGCCACACAAGTAGCGATGATGATGAAATCAGATGCCAGAGCAGATGTGCTTGCTGAAAATGCTCGACTTGCCGACAACTTCATAAATGCATTATTTGCTGTCGTCTATGAAGTCTATGGTTCATCGGTATGCTCATGCTTCAGTTTTGGTGTCTGTGTTGGTTTACGAGGTTACAGTGAATATAACAACATAGATCTCACGTCTTAATATCAGTGTTGGTTTTAAAACAATTGTCAGTCATGAGACACACCATCATGTGGAGAGTGTAGCAGAGACAAGCCGCCATACAACTTGGTCAAAGGACAAGATTCGACTTGACGCTGTGGGGCAGTTGTTCATATTGGACAGAAGATTCTGCAAACAGGATTGATGTTTGTAATCTATCTTAGTGAGTGATGTTTTTGTGAATGTTACAGGCCGGGCCGTCAGTGCGGCATCAGTCTCTACAAGCGTTACTTCGTATGATGTATTACGGCACGGCTGAACTACTCCAAGTTGTACTCAGCTCCCTGCCAATCTCTAGGTGGTTTAATGCACGTGATGTTTTATCAAGCACGAAGTCAGTTGTTGATGTTTGCTCGGTTGTGCTTAGCATAAATTTCTCACGCAGGCTCAGGAACGCGTAGAATAAGCTCACTGCATTTCCTGCCAAGATGCATTAAAGGCACCCGAAAGGTTTTACTTTTATATAAGTTGGTAGCTTTTTGTTTATATTTTAGTCATAACTTGGTTTTGTTAGCTTTGCTTTGACTGAGTTTTGCATCAGTCAGTTGATGGGCAGGGAAGGTCGTCTCGCAAGTGCATTGGCAGTGCTAAGACACCAGGTCATACCCACACTCATATAACTGTTTTGCAAGTGGGCAGGTAAAAAGACAATCCAAATGTTTTACCTACTTTTTGGTGACTTTTGGAGGGCTGGTGGCTGTAATTTTTTTCGTCATGGTTTGAAGAGCCTCATGAGCTTTGGAGGGAGGCTTTGTATTGCAGCCTCTGTAGTCCAGTAGTTAATCCAGGCTTGCCAGAGCTGTAGGGACTGGTGAGAGCTAGAAGCTGCCCAGTGAGGTCATTTGCTGGTATCTTCTCAGCAGCCCTGGAAACCAAGAGATTTTATACATTTTTATGCACCCTGATGCAGTCAGAAGCCCTTTTGAGTGCACAAAACTGAGAAGACCAGGGTATTAAGAAACAAACTAGGTGCTGGTCACGTTGCATCTGATTGGCCCCAGCTAATAATAGCTTGTTAAGTCAGTGGCATGGCTTATTACAGGCAGACAGACATCACAATTAGGTTACATGTTGCGTCTTTTGCCTTTACAGGCAAGAAACAAAAAAATTGAGCCAGCCATGGCAAAAGCCATGGTGCAAGCCTTTCAGCGAGGTCATTTGACCTGGCACGCCCTGGCATAGCGCCGCCACTGCCCAAATGACCACATAATATATCGAGTGAGACATTAAACCTACTGCTGCTACTACTTGCTGGCTGTATACTGTACATGTTATGCATGTATGTTAAACATCTACACATTATGTTGCTTTAGTGCTACTTTTATTGTAGCTGAGCTGTTGTATGGAGTCTCAGCATGTGTTTTAACTTGGATAGATATATATGTGGGAGTGTTAATATGCTGATGTGTTGTTGCTGTAGTCACATTGCGGCAATGATGGCATCAACTGATCTCAATGTGGTTATTGCTTCGTTGCAAATGGCTTTCATACTCATGGACAAGTTACCTGACATCTATCGCATTCAGTTCAGACGTGAAGGTTTGTACGTATGGCTGAATTATGCACGTTAGTGAAATTACTGTGCATCAGGAGCAGAGTTAGCTGGGATCCATTAGTGAGTAGCAGCAGTGAGTACTAGCAGTGTGTCATAGCCATTGCCAGGCAAGACATGGTTAAGCCTGTGTCGTATGGTGTAAACCTGTAAACCACATTTCGCAACAGTCAGACTTCAAGCACGGAGATGTCATCAAATAAAAGTGCTGGCTGTTCACTGAGCCAGCGTCTGGCTGACACTAGTCATGCGGTATGCTAGCTCTGTTGTTGGCTGAAAGTTCCACACATGCAGTCTTCTTCGTTCTCTGCTCTTTAATCTTACTCATACATAAAAGTTGATTGCAGATATGTGTGTAGAAACAGTTCCTTTTAGGTAGTTTTTTTCACTGTCTGTGCTCTTAGGACATTTCAGCCAAATTGAATGAAATTTTTTTTGCACAGAGCATGTATTGTGGATTTGTCAGTAATTGGATTTGTGTCATTAATTCATCTTTTTGAGGTGCTGAATCTGACTGTCATTTCTGCTCATGTATTTGCTGGCTATGTTTAATTGCATACGTTGTTACTCTCCAGGCGTGGTACACCACATTTCACGGCTGTCTATACAAGACCGAGTCATTGATCTGTCAGTGAAGAAGGACAATGGTAGTCTGTGCAGTCAGTCTGCCAGCACATCGGCTGCCAGTGCTGCTGGTCTGTCTGTACGCAGAACTGATGCACCTGACAAGCCTAGCAGCCCACTTCCTCATTTGTATGTTGTCTAATTACTATTCTTAGTTCATGGGTTAAATCTGAATTGTCACAAAGCTATATGACCAATATAATGACTTTACTTAGTTGACTTATGTCCCATCATGCCCAGTGTAGCATATGCAACAGATCGTATAAGCGCCTCTGGCTCGAGCTTGCTTGATTTGTGCACTATACAATATCCAAGGTTGCTGTATGCGATGCTGTGGAACTTACTTCATGGAAGGAGGCCAAATATACCAGCCTCTCCCAGAGCTTTCTTTGAAACTTTGGGTTCAATTGCTTTTCCTCGTTAGATTTTTTGTGAAAATTTGTCGGCGACTGAGTGCAGCAACCGATGGTTGTCCGTCGCTGTCCAGCATTAACAACTCTGTCCTTATTTGTGAGTCTTTTGCTGCACCCGATGTAGAGCCAGACAATTAGCCATTTCACTTATTTGTTTTTAACTTCTGTTTTTAACCTTGTGGTATTTTGTGCCTTAGGGAAGAAATAATAAGGATCACTTGTCTGCATCCAGCTCTGTCATGTGCTGCCATTTTCATCTTACTCCAGCTGTACTGGGCATTTGCTGTCGACATGTCTGTCTCTAGATCTCATTCTCTTTGGTTGCTGTCTCTCTGTGGCCTGGCACTAGCAGTGTAGTTTGTAGTGTCTGTTTGGCAGTGTGTTTATCACTTCATTTCAGTGTGTGTCAGGCCACTACTATTTGCTTTGTCTTTATTTGTTTGTGTTATCTAATGAATAAATGAAAATCTATCACTATTCTGTTAGCTGTACGCAGCAGGTGTGTGTTTGCTTCTCATCGACTCACGTATTTATAATTATGAAGCATAAAGTGATGCTGGATATTTTGTTGTTTCTATGTTTTATCTGATGTGCAATGAATGCTGTCTCACAGGCGTCTCAGTGACGTGCTGAAGCGCAAGAAACCTCCAAAGCGGCCGGTGTCCAAGTCGAGTCCAAGCCATGTTCATGATGACACTGCGTTAGAGCTGGGCATGTGTAGTAGTTCTGGTGTCAGTCCATTGATGTCTACATCACAGTCACGGCCAACGTCAACAATTCGCAGCAGATTCTTTGGCTCAGGTGGCTGACAGAAACATTTCATCAGTGATGTTTGTGTCTGTACCCCAGCTTCTTTTTCTAAGCTTCTGCCATTGTGAACATGCAGCTACACTTTGTCTTGAAAAACTGTGCCTTTCTGTAATGTAAGTTTTTATTTGAAAGATGCGGAATGGCATATATTTTAGGCTGCATCGAATGATGTGCCAAAAAACTGTGGAAAAAAGCTGGCGAAGAGCCAGTCTTAGAGAATTCAAAAGATGCCAAACAAGCACTGTAGTGGATGCTGTAATGCTGCAGAGGTAGAAGATGACCGTGGTTGATGTTGTGCATTCATAGGCAAAGAAACAAGCAAAGCTGCTGGGTCTGCACTGAAATTGTCTTTTCTTGCCAGCCTCAACCCGTCTCGCTGGGCACGCATGAATGTCGACCGATACAAGGTATGGCTTGCTGTTGAATGATACTTGCATCTGTTATGTGTAGTTTGTGATCAGTTATAATTGCACAAGTCTTAATGCACGTTACGTAATGGGTGCAGTGTTAAACTTTGCTTACCTACTCACCCTAGATAATATGTCTGGTGTGTTAGTAATATAGTCATTTCTGTGTTCATATTAATTAACACCATCGAGCTAACATTTATGTAGTGTTTATTGTGGCTGATATTATTGTGTAGGATGTGCCTACAAGCAGTGCTGGCAAAGTGGGTTCAGTGATGATGAGACACTCACACCAGCCTGCTGCCGACAACCGGGACAGGATCAAACAGTGGATTCATGAGCAAGGTACGTCATCGTTGTATTAACTTGTAACTGGCATTGCGGCCCCCTCGACCCTTCTCCCACCCCGCATTGTGGGGTCTGCATGAACGATAGCTATGCCACTCCACCTGGGACGGTGAAACTCATTCCTGTGCAACATTCACGGTCTCAACATACAGATATACAAAGGTGTGTGTAACATTGGACTGCATTTTTTTATTTATCAGTTTTTATGTTGCAGTTAATTATCAGTCATATGGGCATTGAGAGCTGGAGAATAAGCCTAATTCATTTCCTGCCCGATGGTTGAAATTGGCATTTCCTGAGGCCGATTTTAATTTTGTCTATTTAATTTTGTTTTGCATGCGTTCATATTTTTGGTAACTGTTGTTTTTGTTTTTTTTTTACTTGTTGAAGTTGTATTTGGTTTGCACCCATCAAGTCATCGGATGAGAAGGTTGTCAGCAGAATGAGCTTTATTGTGTCGTGCAATGTCAAACCATACTGCTACAAGTTACTGCTGCAGTTGAAGTTAATTGTGGTAGTCTAGATACATAAGGTGCTTTGTGTGTTTGCTTGTTCGCTAAAAACTCGGGAATTGGTAGGACAATTGTCTCCAAATTTTCAGGGTAGCTCAAAGGTGCTCCGGGGATGGTTTAAGGTGCAAAAAAGTTGGGGTGGAGTCATGGTTAAGGGGCACAATTAATAATTTTATGGCCCATAGGCTACACAGCAACACGTGTTCGGCCAATGTGGTTATTGGGTGG
>Ga0126335_1000893_pt1 | contig 15597 bp, 6 predicted proteins | sample OlaspJWI45metaG_FD_108409 | JGI IMG/M metagenome (GOLD analysis project Ga0126335, IMG submission 108409) | Marine gutless worms symbiont microbial communities from Oahu, Hawaii - Olavius sp. 1 OAHU.JWI-45 metaG | ecosystem: Host-associated > Annelida > Digestive system > Unclassified | place... | reverse complement strand
TTTTTGACGAATAAACGTGCTCATTTGGGGGATGTGGCATGGGACATTTCCCCTGTTGAAATATTGAGGGATGCGTCCCCCTTATTCGCCCCGCCGTACGCCTTTGCCGAAAAATGGTGAATTAAGCGAGGATAATGCGCGTATTGGTGGAACCCCAAACTTAGATGTTCCCCGATCAATTGCGGGCAGTTCGTCTGAAAAGATAAGCCTATAATACAAACGTAGACTACGTAGCTTCATGGGCTGTGTAGAACTGTAGTATGGCCCGGGGCCTCGTTGACCCGAGACCTTGTGTTCACGGGTCCTCGTGGGTGTTACCCAACTGCAGAGCCAGTAGACTGATCTATGTTTATGTCTTTCTTGCTGACATTGTAGAAAGAAGGAAGAACGCAAACGCGAGCATACTCTAATGTCATGGAAGATAGACTGCCAAGATTTGACAGTCAAATCACAAGAAATGGGAGGCGGGGCTTCATTCATGGTAAGCCGATAACGCAGGTGTAAGAATTAGTAACAGTTACAGTGCGGTAACGAAAAAGGCTACGAATAAACCGAAGGTGCATCGCACAGTCATATATGAGATGTATATAAATTGCCTGGACGACACTAGATGTAACAGTTTCAGTTACAGCCTGCTTATTATCTCGAAAGAAGCGGTCCGACAGGCAGTAGTCACATTGTCATTTTCATTATCGTGTCTCATAAAAAACAAACCCATAGTCTTTTCTTTATTTTTTCCTCAAATGCTGGTCAATTAATTGCAATAAAATTTTGAGCAAATGTACCTCATATAACAGGCTTTAAAACAAACTACCTTCGCATAATTTATATTATTATTATTATTATTATTATTATTTTTAGACCCTCGGTAGATATATTCCCGACGGAGTTTAAAAATTAAGATATACAAAATTGGGTACAGATCTGTTCATTGCGTGCAGTCAGGGGTTGGCAAGCTATCATGTAACAAGACAGCATTGAAGCGCTGCACTAGCACCGAAACTCTTTGGAACAGAAAAGCTTCTTCCCCGTCATCGCCTGAAGATGAGGAGATCTTCCTTCCCAAATTACCAAAGAGTTGGCATGCTGACGTGTTCAAAGGTCCCAAGGTTTATTATTATTATCATTATTATTAATATTATTAGGACGTATTATTATTTTTTCATCCCTGGTAGTATAGGTCCCAGGGGTTAAAGACAATAAAGACAAAGCTGGTAAAAAAATTTGGAATGGTTAGAGGTCCGGATCGTCGTGCAAAGTGAACGTGTCACGAAACAAGGCCACGTTACATCTCTGTATAATGACTGACAGTCTTTGAAAAATAAATTAAACTTCTCGGCTATCGCCGGACATGTCAGTTATTTTGAGACCGAAAATTTCGAAAAACTCATATGCCGAGTCATTCATTAGGCCCAGAGTCTCCATGGCGATTGGAAGAAACAAGTGTGCCGTGGATAACTCGGAGTACTTCTAACATTTCCTGGTGGCAACCATTTCCGCCACCTCTCCTTGTCTGAGAGCTGCGGTAGCGACGTAAGACTCTGCTATGGTGCTGACGACTGTCACATCCCAAACTAAGAGCTTCCTTGAACGCCATGGGATCTGAGTCATTCCTACTGGGCGTTTGCCGTCTTTGCGTATAAGACCGACTGATTCTTTTGCGAAGTGCTACCGCCACGCGAACCGCCTCATCGTCTAACTTGAGCCCCTTATTATTATTAGTATCATTATTATAAAATGTGTGCACGAAGTACACAATAAAAAACTAGCAAACAGGACATGACAACAAAAGCTAAATACAAACACTAAAATACAAGGGAAAAAGCAAAAAACATACCGATTAAAAACCATAGCAGATTGCAAAAATACACATATTTATATCATTATTACTTAAAAACACAAAAGGTACAGAGACAGTATTTTTCTTAATGATTATGAACTTCAATACAGATAAAACTCTACTACAGGCCCCTATAAAATCCTAATGGTACACGGCTTTTACACCTTTCTTCAATTTTGATGGCTGTATACTGATCATTCAATTAATAGCTATCTGGTAACTGGTAATGTCTGTTGTAAGTACAAACATTTCGTCCAACACAAGAAGCCATACCTCCGTACAAAACACCATATTGTACAACAAATCTCACCAAATCTGTAAACGGACAGTTTAAAGCCGTGACGTCATTTCCTACATAATCATGTAAAAAATGTTTTTGCCTGCACATTATGAGGACAAAATTAAAGTTTTAAGTTGAACGTAACACGTTTTGTGTCACTTTTGATACTTTGGAGTTTGGATCCCCACAGCTTTACAGAACAGGGTCCTTACGTTTTGTACTCCTGTCTTGTAAACCGTGACGTCATTGCATACGTAGGCCTAATAAAGTATAAAATGCCTTTCTCTTGGCAAGATAACCACACAGTCAAAGTTTTAAGACAGCATAAACTGTACTGAGTAAAGAGATCGTCAACTAGAAAATGCGGCAGTTAAGATGTATTGCCACTTATAGCCGCCGGCTCGAAACATCCAGATTCCTAAATCGCAGTACGCAGCAAATTAACATGGTTACACGCACGTGCTCGTGCGCTATTGATGCGCCGTGAAGCATGACTCACTGATATACCATAATATTGTTTGCTTAACACGCGATGGATCTCGTTTTAATGTCATGACCTTGATCTTCGACCTCATGACCTCCAACGTCTCTTTTGCATCGGCTGTCAAATGACCAAACCATGCAACGAATTTTAGAAAAACCGAAAAATCCGCGGCAGAATTCTCCGGAAGCATTCTTCATGCGGGGATTAGCTCGGACCCACTTGCGGCTCTCTCCTAGACCCCATGGCCGAATTAAAACTTCTGTCCTTGTCACTCGTCGCCACTGTCTAAAACTATAGGTCATAACTGCCCCAGCCGCCATCCCAAAATTTAAAGACGGGTCACGTGACTTAAGATTGTTACGCCCTTTTGACCTAGTTTTGCATTTTTAGATTGTACTCTTCGTACAAAGCACGTGCACCAAATTTGAAGTCTCAGGCTTCGGCCATTGCAAAGAAGATATTAAAAAATTTACGAAATTTAAAAGTAGGTGGCGTGACCTAAATTATGTCCCATTTTGACCTACTTTCGTATTGCTTATTTTTTACTCCTTACAATCTGTCTACGCGCTAAATTTGAAGCCTGTGATCATTTTGTAGCAAATTTTGGGCTGAGTCTAGCAGTGAAATAATTTTGAAAATCGATTAACATTTCGCGAAGTTATTGAGACGAGTAGGGTGTCTTGTTTTTTGACTCACAGCGTACATACAGAAAATCTTCACAGTAGAAGAAAGTACATTTCGTGCTGTATTGCCTGGGTAATTTTGGCAACAATTGTTTACAATTTGGCAGAGATATAACAAAAAACCAATAGGGTTGTTTTTATGAAAGTAAGATATGAATAGCGGTTTGGAATCTATCTATTAATCGGCCGTTTTCTAAAATAATAACTCTGTGGGAGAGCTAAATCTGCCGTTTTCCTATACTTAGCACTGTGGCTCATATAACAGGTTAGGGCTACCACCCAACCGCTTATACTAAGGCTAATAGGGTCATGGGTATGATAAGTAGAACGATATCGTATAAAGAACCTAGGATTATGTTTAGTCTATAAGACATTGGTTAGACCAAGACTACATGTTTAGTATTGTTCTTGTGCGTGGAATCCATATTATAGTAAGGATAAGGAACTGTTGGAAAAGATACAGCACAGGTACTCAAAAATGATAATGAATATGCAAGACAAGGCGTATGAGAAAAAATGACGGTGCTTAAGGCTTTGGACCCTTGAACAGAGGAGAAACAGGCAGGATCTTATTGAGGTTATCAAGATGTAGCAAGATGTTGCTTAGCAATGTTTTGCTAAACTTTTTACACTGGATGAAAACAGTAAGGGTACAAAGGGGCAGTCGTGCAAACTGGTTAAGACCCGGTGAACTAGGGATATTACCAAGTATTTCTTCTCAAATAAAGTTATCAACAGATGGGATTTGCTGGACCAGCGGACGGTTGATGCTTCCAGCATCAGTGTATTCAAGTCTTGATTAGTATATGCCAGGGACAATTGGATGGGTTTTTCATGGACTAGTCTGCTTAGCCCTAGGCCTTACTGGTTGGATGATCTGCCAGTGAGGCTGCACAAGGTAAATAATTATCTCTGCTATTGCACTGATGGCTGACGGCGCTATGACACGTCACAGATGGATGTCCCGTGACATGGCACAGACGATAAACACACAACACATGCTGTATACGGGCAGCCCGGCAGTGCGGCTCGACTACTGCAAGTCACTGTTCGGTGTTCGGGTTCAACGTCTTAATGCTGTCCAAAATGCTGCCGAGCTATCGCCTCTTAGCGCCTAGCAACTCCTCCCTGTTGGCCTCAAATCGCTGCGAGCCGCAAACTTCGACCCTTCGGGCCTCACATCTTGCCTTCACTAATATCTCTCTACCAAATTCCGTCTATGATTTAGGGGTACTTCTGAGAGCGTCCCCAATCACTCCCCATCCAATGTAATACATCAACTGAAGCTTAAGAATGCTGTGAGTATCCAGCAGATTGTGAAAAAATTGTACTCGAATGGCTCTGAATGATTACGTGATGCACGAAACCTTCAAAAAAAAAATTAACTTGTGTCCGAGGGGAGCACAAACCTGCGCGCGGCCGTTTTTGCTGCCGGGATCTTGACCTTGGCCCTATGACCTTGAAACTGCTGGACCTGGACATATATGTATTCAAGACGTATATCCACACCGAAAACAAAGTTGCTACGTCAAGCCATTCAAAAGTCATAGCTTAAATATGTACGAAAATAGCTCTCAAGGTCAATGGTCAAGGTCAAATGTCATCAGTTTTTAACCGCTTTCAGCGTTTACCATGGGGCATATTCCGACCAAGTTACATCGGTTTCGGATCAGTAGTTTTGGAGATTTTGTGCGGACTGACATATAGACAGACGCCGCCAAAACAATACCTGCTCGCAGCATAGCTGGGGCGCAGGTAAAAACGACCTATCGCCTATCCTTCGTATCGCTGTTACTGTAACTGCTCTACTCATGACATTTGTGACAACTGTGCAGCGAGTTCGTACTGTTATACTCCATGAGTTCATGTGTATTGGCTGTCTACGCCTTTGTTGCGTTATGTGGTGTAATGCGGAGTTACGTTATTAGCTGGCCCGCCACAATGTGGGGGCCAGCTATTGCAATGGTCCGCGTTGTCCATCCGTCCGTCCGTCTGTCACACGACAATTTCTCCGAAACTAAACGAGATAGACATATGGTTACTAGGAAACTCGAATTTGAAACCGAGCTTCCCGATTTAGAATCAGCCATCAGATTCGCGATCGGAAGTACGGTTCCGCCATTTTGGGTGTTTCCGGGTTGGCACTGCGCCCATTCAGACAAAATGGGCCGGTTGGCCTAGTGAATGTAGTGAATGGATCAGTGGAAACAGTGACCACTGGGCACTGGCGGGCCAGCTATCGTCACGTCCGATAACGTACGATACCTTGTTGCAGTGGGTTTTCTTCACTTGGTCAGGCTGGTAAACGTGCTATATGTACAGTCAGCGCTCGGCTCCGGCAGCGATGAATCCTTTGGGCCTCCCAATGAACGCAACGCAGCGACCTACAATGATCAACCAGTACATTTCACTTTCCTGTCGATAAATAGCGTCACATTTTCATCCGAAGTATTCCTCGAACTTAAAGTGGTAATCGCTCATGTACTTTCCTCTAATGTTCTTTCTACTGCTATTTCACTGTCGCAGAGTTTGAAGAAAATTATTAACATATTAGAATGATAACATGACCAGTCTTCGGTGTCAGTGGTAAAAAAATTAGCAGGTTTTAATCTGTTGGACTGCTATACCCAGTGGCGGCGCTACGGGGGGCTTGAGCCTGCCCCGACCGGGGAAGCTTGCCCCCTGTCAGGGAATTCGTGATTTATTGTCGGAATTTAAAACTAAATTATGAATCACAACAAAAGCGTCAAACATGTCCTGATTTTTTATCACGATCAGCGTGAAAACAAATCAAAACTAGAAAATGTGGCAGTTACATTTGTGTTGTAACCTGAAGGCGCCGTGAGTAGGGGTATTGTGACAGTTCAAATCCACCTTGATTTTTGACCCTGTGTTTTTGACACTCATTGGTCCGCAGTATTTCTCAGCCGTATATGGTGCCTCTAATTCATCCCCGTGAATATCGCCATTTTTATACACCATCGTAAACTAGAATCTTAGGCCTAAATTCTGCCGCAACTTGTACAACCTGTTTAATGCATTTTGTTTCGAACATAGCGTTTTAGGTAAAAAAAATACATCGTAAAAGGGCCATAATGCCGTTCAACTGTCAGAAGAGGGGTCCCTGTGCTGTGGAAAAACCCCTAAACGGACAGTTACGATTGCACGAAGAAACGACAGTCGTTGCACTATTACTTCCCATCCACCCACAGTCGCTTTGGCTGTATCTTCAGCCGTTTTAGAGTTATTGGCTTCCGTCTTCGCGCAATTTTGGGCCCAAATCCCCGGACGGATTTCGGAGATGGGGAAACGAATCTGTACCAAATTTCAGGACATGATAGCCCAATCATCTGCGCAAAACAATTTTATTTCGAGATTCCGAAAAATTGCACCATTCTGAAGCGGCGGCCGTCCAATCGGGGGGTTTGGGTGGGAAAAACGGCTCAAAATGGCTCAAAATTTTGCGTTTTTAAACCCTCGTGAAATTTAGGGGCAGATCTGTCAGATGTCTAAACGGAAAACAAAAATTACGCCGGAAACCGATCGAATGACGCAAGAATGACGAAAATCCTTCCAGCGAGTGCGGAAATATGGGCTTCTACAGTGAAGTAAATAAATAACGTTTCAGCAGCAAAATAAACGGCCTTTCCTTTCGCCTACAATAATTTCAATAGTAACAATTATCAAGTCGCTGTTTTACAAGTGCAGAAATCTTATTTTTTTAAGTTCGTCGTTCACGTTCTAAGTTTAAAGTTTTACCTTAGACATTGCTCGCGTTTTCGGTTTAGTCTGCTAAATTGGTGATTGTTTGTTTTTTTTTTAAATTTAAAGTGACGTTTAATTGACATTCGTGATGTTGTTATTATGAGTGGAACTGGGAAAGCAAAACCCTTTCGATTTAAAGTTAAGTGTACCGCTGAAATTTTGTATGCTACTACAGTAAAGTGCAAAATACAGCTCGTCAACGGAAACAGGAAAACTTCAGTTGCAAATTAGTCTTCTATACAACGCAGTCGTAGAGACGCAGACATTGTATACTGAGAGCATAGCGCGCTCAGCTGTTCACGTCATAGCATATATGTTCTGAACTAGTGAGCCCTCTCGGAGTATGCAGCCCTCCCGTCGGGGTGAGTTTTAGCGCCACCACTGGCTATATATCGCTTAGGCTTTAATCTGGTTAACATATATGAGGGATAATTGATGTGCGATAATGGTAATGTTACAGATGAAGGATCTACAGCACAACAATATCTGCGCTTTCATTGGAGCCTGCGTTGACGTATCTGGATTTATTCTCGTCACTGAATACTGCTCACGCGGCAATCTTATGGTATTTTATTTTGCCTAAGTTTTGAAAATTTAGTTTCAAAGAGACTTATTCGGAATGCGAATAAATGGCGCATTATATACTAGAGTGCTAGACTTTTGCAGTGCGACTGTGACGTTACAACGTCGCATCCCTGGGAACACTGACAGACATTTTGCGTTGATAGTCAGTCACAGTAATAGAACAAACTGAAGTAATGTGGTACAACTTATATAGTAACTGATATAATAATAATAATATGTAATTCAGTTAACTACTAGTAATGTAGTTGTTGTAGAACTATAGTAATTTTCACAACAACAGCAGTTTACTGTAAGTATATTTTACTCAGGATGTGCTTCAAGATGAGTCATTCAAACTGGATGAAAGCTTTTCAAACTCATTCATCAATGATCTCATCACGGTAAGTGAGTTTTAACCTGTGGTACTTTTGGTTGAGACTTGAGAGCTTTTTTGATGTAGTACTCCTTAAAACAGAGCAAAAGCGTATAGACATAGCAGTTATATCATCAGTATCTTACTATAAAATAAGGGGTACTAATTGAATTTGTACAGCAGCTTCTGAGACAATGTTTTGTATTCCGGTTTACTTTGATTAATTGATTATATTTGCCAATGAAATGGTAAAAACACAAACACGAGACTATGACACTAAAAGTACAACTATAAAGGCAGCCAAAGCTTCACATAAATCTCTCAAGCAGAAAAAATAAAACATACAAAGATAAAATAAATAGCGAGAAAGATAAAATAAACTAGAAAATGTCGCAATTACACTTGTATTGCCACGTGCAGCCTCGCACTGCGCTGAAACTTGCTAGATCTCGCTCGCACTCGCTCGCATGCCCGTTGGCTCGCACTACTCGCACTTGCTAGAACTCGCTTTCACTCGTTTGCCCGCCCTTTGGCTAGCACTCTATGGAACCCGCCCACTTTCTCTGGAACTCTCTCGATATCACTCACCCAGTGCTGTAAAACCATTAAGTTTTCACTCTCTTCCTTCATGCTATTCCTCAAATGAATCTATTTGCTAGCTGAGCTAATGCGACTAAACTAATTTGTGATGTATGCGCTGCGTGGGCAATATGTTTTACTTACTTAACTCGTCAGAGATTTCGTTACGTGTCAACATACCAAATATAGTGCAGACGTCGTGGTGTTTCGTTCAGGTATGTCTCGGAAACGAAATCACGTTAGCCACCGCTGAAAGCAAATTTAGCGCCGGAAGCGGGGGGGGGGCGTTTGTGCCGAGGGTTTATGTAACGGGATGTCACTGTGGTTAAAGTGAACTCTGGTAGGCGTGGCTAACTGGGTGCTGCTGCGGACACTTGTTGAACGCTCGTCAGTCGTCATCTAGCTGTTTCGAGCATTAGAACTATGTTATACGTACGCCTCTCTGACTGTGAGCCCACAGTGTCATACTGATACAGTTTACTCCGGAGGGGCGTCGTTCGGGTGCACCCTCACATCTGCCCTCGTGCAAAATTTCAGCGAAATCGTACAATCTGTGGCCGAGTTATAGTTTTTTTTAAATATTCGTTTATTAAGACATCTGACAAACTGCAGATGAAATGCAACGGCAACCACAGGTATTAGCGATGCTGGAGTGGTCTAATTAATTAAAGATGGCCGCCGTCCGCCATTTTGGATGTTTGAAGGAAGCATTCCACACGTCGTGGGACCCCATTTTTACCTACACGCCAAATTTTGTAAAGATATTCTGATAAGTAGCAGAGATATGCCGTCAGAATTAATTCGAAACATCACCCCCTTGGCGGCGGAATTTTACTTTACTATAGCTGTGGTGGGCCAGCTAATAATTCGAGATGGATGTCGTCCGCGATCCTGTATTTCTGAAAAGAGCGTGTTTGGATCACTCCACATCCTCAGGGGACTCTATAGTATCTAAAAAGTGCACGGAATTAAGTGAAGTGAGCTTCATCGTGAGCCGAAATAAAAACACAAAATGTAATTCGAAATGGCGGCTAAATTCTACTTTATGTTATGACACATGTCACCTTTCACGATTACGAAATTCTCCAGCAAGAAACAAGACCCTTTGGCAACATTTCGCTTGCAGATACCGTGTGCCTATCTTCATCTGTTTTTGCGTAAGAATGTTCCGAATCTGGCTTATACTTCGCTAACCGTATTTGGGTGCCTCTCTTTATTCCAATAGTTTGGGGGTGTCCCCGGGAACTTCGTAATAAGTTATATACCGTCGTAAACTAGAATCTATTCTCTAAACTGCGCCCATCTTGTACAAATGCAGCTTAAAGCAGTTTGATGTAGTTCGTTAGAAAACAGCGTTTTCGGTGAAAAAGGGCCAAAACGCTGATCACGGTCATTTACGGTCACCCAGGGTCAGTGATTTCAGCAGCAGCCGAGAGCACATGTGACATTCTATTAGCGACTAGTACATTCGTAGTTATACCCAGTAGCGTTTAGAAGATATTGCCGATTGTTGTGTCAATTTCGCTGTCCGGAGAAGGGGTGCCTCTGATAAAAGCGCGATTTTGCAGAAACGCCAAAACGGACAATTACGAACTTTTGCACGGGCTTCCGAATCGCCCATTTTCCGTTTTTGCGCATTTCGGGGCCCAAACTCCCGGACGGATTTCGGAGACGGGGGGACCAATCTGTACCAAACTTCAGGAAATGATAGCCCAATCATCTGCACAGAAGAAGTTTGCTTCAGCGTTCCGAAAAATTGCGCCGTTTTGGAATGGTCGCCGTGCAATCGGGTTTGGGGTCGATAAAAACGGCTCAAAATTTTGCGGCTTTTGACCCCTTGTAAAATTCAAGGAGCAGATCTGTCAGATTTGTGAATGGAATCTAGAAGTTACACCGAAAACCGATCGAACGACACAAAAACTACGAAAATCTGTCCAACGAGTGCGGATATATGGGCCTCTACAATAAAATAAATGAATAAATAAATAATAATAACGTTTCATCAGCAGAACAAACAGCCTTTCGTATGCGCGAGGCTGAATAAAGCTCTTCAAGTGGGTCGAGAGGTACAGTTGGGCAGTAGCGTCTCTGCTCGGCTAGGTACCTCATCTGATGACATTGTGATGGACGGGCAGCGCCAGCTCAAGCAGTAACCGGTGCATCCGTCGGCCCTGTGATCATCTCAGACAAGGACGGGGGCGGCCGCTGTTTACCTCTCCCTACTCCTTGAGGAGGAGGACTGACTTTCACCTCCAGAATCTCCGACAGCAACTGTGTCGGAGGTGATCGGCAGGCGCCTTAGATGCCTGCTGCAACGTCTGATGCGGACGTTTTGTTAGACGGCATCTCGCCAGCGGATCTTGTGACAGTGTCGAACCACTGGCGCCGTAGTATATATGAACAGATGCTCCTGCAGTCGCAGAACAGCTGGTGCACTTACCCGGATGACCTGCCGTGACTCGTCATGGCAGCGGTGCTACTGCAGCTGGCGGAGGATCCAACCGGCATCTCAGTTCCACTGCATCTGTAATTGAACAGCTAAGTTAGCTGATGGCTGCCACCGCTCAATAACTTCTGCCACTGTTTGTATTATTGTGACAGATTTTAGGCTGCATCGAATGCATTACATGCAGACTATTGCTACATATGATAGCGGCTCACCTGGGCTTGATTGTGCAAAAAACGGCTGAAGGGATCAACATCCTGTTTGTGGTGAACACTTTTGGGGACCCAGGGAACATTGCTTCCGACGGGGTTCCTGATACCCCAACAGCGAGGGGAGGGGGAGTTGGGGAAAACCGGCCCACCGCATGCCTCAAGAATGGCTGAATAAGCTAGAAACTTAAAATTTTCATGCATATAGAGAGCTGGGGACCCAAACCAAAACTGTGTAAAAGTAGGTCATAGGGGGTCGGGGCGGGGTCACGTGACCTATTTTCTGGGATCCTCTATATAATATATTTCCGGAACGGCTGAAGCTAGAGACTTGACATTTTGCGTAAGTATAGAGGACTGGGTCCCTAAATAAAGCTACGCTAAAGTAGATGATAGCGGGGTTGGGAGTGGTCACGTGACCCATACTTTTCGGGACCCCGACACATCTCATAACAGCTAAAGCTATATACCCCAATTTTTGTGCGCACGTTGAAGGGTGGGGCGCTAACCAACACTGTGCAAAAATGAATCACAAGGGGTACAAGGCAGGATCACGTGGCCTACTTGTAACTTCTGGGACTCTCTACATGTCTCAAGAACGGCTGAAGCTGTAGACTCCGTCGCCTGCAGTGTGTGTGTGGTGCATTCGATGCAGCCTTCGCCAAATTACTTGTTTTATGTTAAACCTATCAAAATTTTGTAACACCAAATTAGGTCCAAATTAGTCATTCACATTTGCAAAATTCTTATAGTATCTTGGTTCGACTAATTTTATACACCAGTTTTTATGATCAATTTGGTGCAAGAAATTTGTGTAACGTGTGAGCAATCCAGGGCATGGAGTACCTACACAAAAGTCCACTGAAAGTCCATGGTATGCTAAAAAGTAGCAACTGTCTGCTGAATCGCCGATGGATGCTAAAGATATATAGCTACGGTCTCACTTGTTACAGAGTGAAGCATCATGTTTCAGAACATGAAAAATATGCAGGTACGTTACAGTCACTCGGTTCATTATGCATCACCATGTTTATATAATTGACTTCTTTGTTTATTTAGCTAGTCTCTTCTTTACCATCTTGTTCATATCCATCTCATTTGATATGCTGGTTAGGGCAGCTATTGCTGTGGAGATGTGGCTGTGTGTGTGTGTGTCTGTCATGTTATTTATTGTGTCGAGTCGGTTATCATGCGACCTTCACTGCAGATTGTAGCCCAGCCAGTTTAGTTTTCCTATACTAAATGTGAATCCGATGGCTCGTAGGGATCCCTGTCATTGAGAGATGGGTGGGTCGACCACTACAGCCAATATGCTGTCAAGAGCTGCGAGGCCCGTAGCCAGGATTGTCAAAACGAGGAGGCAGACAGGTCGAGCGCCCCTTCCCTCCCCTCCCTTCTCTTACCTTCCCTCCTCTTAGAAGCAGGCCTCCTTAAATCTAGCTAGGAGGTCTGAGGGAGCACTGTAAGCTCCCCCAACAGGGTCTGGGGTGGAGCTTAGCCGAAATTGATGTTGGTGTATTTTAGCGTTAAAATCTGACATCTGGTGGCAACAATTTTTTATGATTTTCCTAAGAATCAACTTATCAAATTTCGTGCACTTTAAAAAGTAAAGGCCAATCAGGACCAAAATTTGCACAACCTATAGTACTACTGATGTAAGTAAGTAAGTCAGTCAGTACATTTATATAGCGCGTCTTTGCGATAACGCCTCTAACGCGCTGGCACAACGCGACGTGAGTCAACAGTAAACAGGTTGACAGAGAAGTAGACCCCCTTACATTCAGCTAAGGGGTCTGGGGGAGTGCTGTAAACTCCCCCAGCGGGGTCTGGGGTGGAGCCCCATTCGAAATCGAATTTGGTGCATTTTAGCTGTAAAATCTGACATCTGGTGGCAACAATTTTGACGTTTTTCCAGAAAAGCAACTAAGTAAATGTCGTGCAGTTTAAACAATAAAGGCAAATCTGGACCAAATCATCGCCGAGGGGGTGCGGTGTGCAGAGGGGGTTACCGTTTGGTGTCAGATCCATTAGCATGGAATTTGCCACGAACAATATAGGCCTAACACAAATATGTTACAAGTTACAACATAGGGGGTGGAACGTAGGCGCACAGCAACAGCAACAGGTTTGTACGACTCTTTCTGTTTTTTACACAGTTTCTCATTACATTTATTTGTGTCTCAAAAATGTTTAAACGAGGAGGCAACTGCAACTGCCTCCTCGTGCCCGAACGTAGCTACGGGCCTGGCTGCTCTCTGGTGAATGATGCGAGTCCGAAAATCCGGCCAATATTTCGTGACTAGCGGGACGCTGTGTTGGGAATACGATATTCACCAGCGTTCTGGAGGCATGTCAGCCACAGTTAAGCTTCTTGTTATTATATACCACCTTTCAAGTTTTCGTCGCTTCTTTGATCTTTTTGTCCAGAGTTAAAACTATCTTTAGTATATTTTGCTTCAGTGACTGTTGTTAGCTGACCTACTGAACTGCTTTGACCAATGAAAGTGGAAGTACTCAAACAGTTTTAACACAGAGTAGTGCCGTTTGCATTGTGTGTTAGTGGCAATTCTAGCACTTTCATTTGGGGCAGGGGAGACAAGTCGACACTCACTGTCACAGTTCAACCAGTTGCAGTTGATAGACAAGGGGGGGGGGTACACTTCCTTAATAGAACCGGATCCTGACACACAGGTGACAGTTCAGCATTGCAGTGGCAGTTGTAGCATTTGGCAGAAAACAACTGGAGAGTGGAGACTAGAGGTGCACCAATAATGCTTTGGCCGATTATCGGCCTGCCGATTATCGGCGCCAAATAATCGGCCGATTACCGATTGTTTATTTCACGACGCATCTTCGTTCAATAAAAGTCAAGTTGTAACGATTGTGAAGTCACAATGGTATGACGGTAGATTTGTAACACTCCTGCTGTAGTTTCACTAGTTTGTAGTTTTTAGTATCGGCCCGTCCAGCCCATTCCTGTATTTAGCGGCCTATGTAAAATAATACGTGACTGATTAGTGATTCATGAGTCATTAGTTATCTCACTGTCATCAATGTGAGCTGCATTAAAAGCATTTTTTGTTGTTTTGCTTACTAAAACAAATAATCGGCCGATTATCGGCATCGGCCGATTTTCAAATGGCCGATACCGATTATCGTCAAACTGGCCGATAAGCGGTGCACCTCTAGTGGAGAACGACTTCCAGATGGGGGCATATTGGCATAACCCCGTGGCTGCTATAGAATCGCCTGTAGCCTGTGTGAACTGAACACAGGCTACGGTTGAACCAATCTTATCTTAAGGTGAAAAACTGAAATTTAACTTAAGAATTTCAAATGAAAAAATGTATATAGCCTTAACACAAAGCGTCAAAAGTCGTTACAAATAGGCTGCGTGTTGCCATTAAGCTGCAGTAGTAATCATTTTGATGTCAGATATGCTGTGGACGGCGCCAGAGATATTGGTCGAAAGAAATAAAGCAGATGGCGCGTTTGTCCGTGGAACGCAGAAAGGAGATGTGTATAGCTTTGCAATTATAGCTCAGGAAATACTGTATCGCAACGGACCGTTTTATGTCGGCGACGACTATCAGCCATCTCCTGGAGGTTTTCTATAATTTAATTTACGCCGTTTTCTTTTTTTCCTGCATGTTTGTGCCAGCATGCAGCCGTGAGGAAACTGCTGTTTAGGCACATGAAGAAGGAAACTTAATAAAGGCAAAAATAATTTCGCATGGTGCCAAAGGCCACGTCGAACCGTCCCGTCTCCTCGTCGTATAGGGGGATCAGGACCTATCTAATACAATACCTTGAGTCCCTATTCCACAAGCAGTGATTATTCTAGCACCCCAAGACCCCGGGAATAAATAACTCCGGGGGCATGGCGCCAAAGGCATCGACGGGGGCGCCGCACCCTGAAATCATGTAAAAACTGGGGAAAGTGCTTCCTGCTCAGAAAAATTTTCAATTTTTGGTGTAAAATGGCGACTTTTGTTGCATTCTGGGCGCAGTTTTATGCAGTCTAGCTGCTTGTTTTGCATGCTAAAATGAGTGCTTTTAGGTGTGGAAATCTTTTAGGTTTGCACATTTAATGTTTCATGGGAGCTATGTTTTTTAAATGTTACAAACTGTACAAAGCAGTTTTCGGCCAGGGTTGGCAAGTTTTTGCCAGTGACTGTTAAAAACCGTTTTTTTCGCGGAAAAAACCGTCCTGGCAAAAATAGTTTTTGCCGATGTCAGTGGCAAAAAACTGTTTTTGCAGGTTTATTGATATTATTATTAAACATTTATAACAATATTTTCAGTATAATATGTTTACTTATTTAGTTCATTAGTGACATTTATCAGACAGGATATCACCAATGTACTCAATGA
>Ga0126335_1000892_pt1 | contig 15599 bp, 12 predicted proteins | sample OlaspJWI45metaG_FD_108409 | JGI IMG/M metagenome (GOLD analysis project Ga0126335, IMG submission 108409) | Marine gutless worms symbiont microbial communities from Oahu, Hawaii - Olavius sp. 1 OAHU.JWI-45 metaG | ecosystem: Host-associated > Annelida > Digestive system > Unclassified | place... | reverse complement strand
TGCTCGGCGTCGTAGCAATCAGTACTTGAACTGGATGTGGTCAGCGTATCGTTCGTCAGACAGCTCACGGCAGTGTCACGATATGGCGAAAAACAAAGTAGAACGACTCAGCAGACTAGCACCAGGACTTCGCCAGTCGTATCACTCGGCGACTCACTCCCACTCTCACCACGAGTCTCCAAACGATCCCTCACACACACTGCACAAACTCCAAGCTCGGCGTCTCTCAAAGACTCACAGCACTGTCGATCTTCACTAAACAAAGTCTGAGGTGAAAGTGTCGCAAAACCACGCCCGAGTTTGAAACACAGCGGCGGTCACGTGACCTCTAGTCACCGGCCAGTAAACAGAACAGGTGAATGGATTCGACACGGCAAGTGACGCAGTGCGGGTAGGCCTGCGTGAGCGCAGCTGCGGCGTGCAGCCTATGCATACACAGGTACAATCAATGGCTGGTATGAAGAAGCACACATACATATGCAAATATGCAAATCAACGACATCACTGGACATTACTGTAAAAAAATAACACAGTAAGCAACACAAAATACAGTAGGCATGCAGTAGAGACAGTTATTTTGAGCTTGCCGCGTTTCCAGCCGCTAAGTGACGCCGACCTACGTATCTTCAGTGAAGTACTAAAAATCAAATCCAGACTCAAGAGTGTGATGGTGAATGTGGTACGATGTACAGTGTCGACGGAATTTTGTAACATGGAGACGTTCAACGCGACGTGTCGTGACGCTGAGATGCTGATGATCGATGAGGCTCGTTACGGACGAATGAAGCTCGGACGCTGCGTCACTCGTAGCTACGGTCATCTCGGCTGTGCGGCCGACGTCCGACACATCCTGGACGCACGCTGCTCCGGTCGTCGCGCCTGTCATTTCATAGTTCCAGATCCCACTCTCTACAGCATGCAGCCGTGTCCGGGAGACTTCACTTCTTATATTGAGACTACCTACTCTTGCGTTGAAGGTTGTATTGCGGCTGGTCATATTCGAAGACGATTGCACGTGACATGTGCTCTCTAATGTTACTTTCTTCCGAAAAACGGACCATCTTTAATATAAGTACAGCAAATATTGATGAATTTCAGTAATTTGTGGTATGTTACGTTCAATACGATCGCTTTCCGAAATTTGTTTAAAAAACAATAGAATTAATTGAGGTTGTTTTACCACTGATACCCACTGAGTTGAAACTTGCAAACTGTAAAATTCTATGATAATTTTCTGAGTCTAGAAGAGTGGATTCACTGTAACATACATAAGTCATAAAAAGTCGTGCCATCAAGGACCTTAAAGACAAGACAACATTATTGGACATGCATTCTTGTTTGTCTTACGAGTGCAGAAAAAGATAGGCTTATTTCGGCAACTTTGAATGATAGATACAATATTTTTGTGATGCAGTTGTGCAAGGTGAAAAATCTTCCTGTGACCAAGACCGAGCGATAAAATCGACTTCACTTTCCGGTTATTTCACCAGCACATTGGCGGAGGAGCGTGGCCCGGGCAGTTCTCAGTGTCCGTGGATGATCGAGGCGCGGCCGGGTCAGCACATCAACGTCACCCTCTACAGCTTCGCTCAACTGTCGTCGGACTCCGTCGACCGTCGGCACGAGGACAGCCAAAGCAGGCCACGGTCTGGCTACGGCCCACTCCGGCCGGACGTATGCTTCGAGATCGCTATGCTCAGAGACGGCGACGCGACAAAACCTGTCACCGTATGCGGCGACGAAAATCGACAAATTCCTCTACTGTGGAGCGACCATAGCGTCGTTAGCATCGAGTTGTCGAACCCAAAACTGGTTCAAAGCCTCGGAACCTTCGTATTCCATTTTCAAGGTAAAAAGAGAACTGACGATAAACTTATCAAACGGTTATTGTGCAAGCAGTTCGATTTTGTTCAGTTATTCACGATTTCATTGTTTGCAACTTTTCCTTGTTAAGGTATTTTTGGAATTGTAATGCGCTATTTATCTCTGTATTTACTGATGAAAGACGTAGGCCTACACTTTGCGAGTATATATTGTTGCAAAATCTATGTACATTTTTGTGCATGATATATTCAAGTCTTTTCTCCTAATGCCTCGGTGTTATTAGTAATAAACCAGAAAAACTCACATACGTAGTTAAGCACTAACACGTCTTTATAAAGGCGGATAAAGGCTGGCAGTCAATTCTCCCCAAGTCAACTCGTTAGAACTCGTTAGGGTTTAGGTTTTGGCTAGGGTTACTGTCAGGGTTAGGATTAGGGCAATGGTTAGAGTAAAAGAGTTTTAGGGTTAGAGCATATGGTTAGGGCCAGGGCTAGGTTAGCCTCTCCCACGAGTTGACTGTAAACCTTTACAGTAGATAGCAATGATTCGCAGAGTCATGTGTCGCTGTAATAGTCCCGTATATACAGGGTGGGCCAAAAAAGTCAACCCCCCTACTGCATTATCAATAAATCGTCGTAAAACCTGCAAACGAAGCTAGTTTTTCGTTTAATTTGAAGCCAACAAGCACTATAATATTATAAGTTGATATTGAGTATTCTATCGATTAAATATTGTATGTATGACGTAATGTGCGACCAAAGTTAATGCAGTGACGCTGCAATAGGCGGTAGGCCTATGGTCGGCGATAAAGTCAGTCAACATTACAACGAAACTTCTTGCAATCCCCTTGATTTACTCAATTTTCCGTGGACTTTCGTGGGTACCGGGAGCATTTTCTTGACTTCAAATGAGCTTTTCTACCGTTGTGATGTTGTCTGACTGACGTTCTTGCTGATCTGGGACTTCCGCTGCCAACTTTTCGATCAGCGCTCTCAGCTGCATCACTTCGTCTTAACAAGCTATCAAGTCCATTCCTAGACCAATCTTTAGATGAAAATTTATTTAACAATTTCTTCGAGAACCATTTTTCTCTTTTCTCGAGTTTTCAATTATTGTACCCATATTGCAGCGTCAGTGCATCACTGCATTAACTGACGTCGCAGATTACGTCATACATAGAATATTTAATTAACAGATTACTTAGAATCGACTTGTAGTATTATAATGCTTGTTTGGCCTCAGATTTAACGAAAAACTAGCTTCGTTGGCAGGTTTTAATGCGATTTATTGATAATGCAGTTGATGCCTACTTTTTTGGCCCACCTTGTATATTCCTATCATAGAAGGATCAGAAGAACGTACGTATATTGGCAGATTTGGCTGACATTCGTCCGATAATTAGTTTTGGCCGGCGACTGCGACTGATAATGGTGATGTTGGTCGGTCGGTGCATGCAGTGACGGGCTGCGCCAATATCAGGTTGACGTCGGGGATGTGGCAGCTGACGCCGCGGCAGCAAGATGAGAGCGGCGCCGAGGATGCACGCAACCCGCCGCATCATCTTCATTCTCAGCGTCACCACCACCAGCAGCAGCCACAGCAGCAGGAAGCTGTGATTCGGTGTAACGCGACCGACGAGCAGTGGACGTTGACGTGCCGCGACAACAGCTGGGTCGGACAGCTCGGCAACTGTTCACCGGCCGTCGCTAAACGTGAGACTATGAGAGTTGTCTCGTCTTCGTCGTCTAGACTAGACGCACACGCGCTATTGTCACGCACGTCATTCACACAAATTACTCGCTCATCGACTCTACACTATACGTCATATTAACGTCATATCCGCTACCGACTCACTCTCTATCACACAATTACGCACATACAATCACCGAATAAAACTTCGCTTATGGCGCCTCCTGGATTTGAGATGTACCGGTAGCCTACCTAGGCTATATGCTATATATAGGCCTTCCACCCGTGGTAGATAGTTTAATTTTAACAATTAATACGATTGGCGATTCAGCGATTGTTTTTATTCATTCATTCGTATTTTTCTTCAAAAATCAATATACAAAACAATAAACTGACATAATATAAAACAAAATTAAATTCTGAAAGAACTTCACATTCTGTTACACAATTATTAGCCTGGTGACGTCACGCTGCAAAGCGCAAAGGTTTGGCACTGCTGTGACGTTTGGCAAGGGTAGAGGAAGAAAGGCCATTTTTGAAGGAAATGCGGGTGCCCTTCTGTCCTGCATTGGCTTGGCGACGCATTTTTATATTTATGGAAATCACGGCCTCGTAACGCAAAGCCACTATACCCAATGACTGAATTTTACTTTTGTACGTGCGATGTAGATGGAACTGGCTGGAGCTTGGAGCATATGATTCATCAAGAGAGCGCATTCCCTTTCGGTAACTAATAATACCGATGATGATAATGATAATGATGAAAGTAATGATAATAAGAATGATGATATTAGTTATCCGTTATTCTTATTCAGATTTTAGATTCCTTTGATTCGTTGTTACATTTTAGCAAGAAAAAATAATCTGTAAGGTGTAACATGAACACACAATGAACAACTTAAGCGTGTAGTAAATGGTGCTTTTGTATTAGAGCGCCTATAAACGTACTTACTTGAGATAAAGTATAGTACAACATTTAAAACACGATTGGTTGTTGCAGGAGTTTTATTGGCGGTCGCTATAGGAGTAGCAATGGGCGTTGTCATTGGAGGCGTCATGTTGTGTCTGCTCACAATGTATATGAAGAGGTACTTGCTAAAGATCTCGTAAAATGACATAAAGTCACTCATAGAATTTCCTGGTATCTGAATTTTTTTCAACAAGACTTAGTTGCTCGAGTAGTATCGACCTGTCTGATAACTGCCAACCAACGTTCTATGATCTGAACGGCACAAGTTTCTTGTTAATTTAGCTCGTAAGTTAGCTGCCTCACGTACAAAGTTCTCGTTTTAATGGTCATTGCACATGCCACTGCACTATTCAGTTGTATCACAGCCCATCGGCTAGTTATCCCCTCCATGAGTGACCAAGGTTTCTCGTCGACAAACAAGTTGCGTCTAGCTGCAAATTTTCTTGGACTATTTTATTGTTCTAAGCTCCATCTGAAAATAATTTTCCCCGCATGTATTTACTATATACAGTGTTTGTTTTCAGACACCGGCGTAATCTGGCCGGCTACTCGCAGCCGAAAGAGCAGCACATGTTCATCAGTTATCCGCCGTCAACTCCGTCTGTTACGTATACGTCGTCGGCTGCGGCAGCTGGCGGCCTGTATTGTCGCGGCGGCGGTGGCGGCGGCGAGGCAGTGGGCATTGGCGGGTCACGGGCGGCGTCGACGGGCAGCACCGTCAGCGCGATGCTAACCTGTAACAGTGGCGTACTGCGTCACCACGCCGTCTCCAGCTGCTGCACTGGCGATGACGTCACGGGCACCGGCTCCTCTGTGGCGGAAATGACGGACGCCATGTTGTTTGGTGCCGGGACGATCTGTCAGGACGTTTTGCCGTCGAAGACATACGCTTGCACGGCACATATACCGCCGCTGACTTGAGGCGACGTCTTGTAAATAAGTTAACACGGCCGGATTCAGCCTTCCGAGCTGATCATTTTCCAAAATTTGGAAATAAAACACCGCGTATGTACTATAGCACAGTGGTACTAATATGATGTCCGGTAAACATCGGTAACAGAAAAACAGTTTGGACAATAATGAGACCAATGAGCGTCTTTCGATTAGTAAACAAAAGATGAGACATTATGCTGGCCAATCCTGGGAGACAACGGAAACCGCAGTGTTAATCCGACCCTGTAGGTCTATAGTGCTATAATTACCACGAAACCACCGCCTGTCGCTCACGGACAGGACAAATTAACGGTAGCCGCTCTTACAGCCTAAACAGTCACGAGTGCACCAGATGTATAAGCTACTAAATATTGACATTGTCGCACTCACTTGCGTGCATAACGTATCTTTCTCGATGATTATGAAGTTTGACATTACGAAAAATTTTAACTCCAACTCACCATGTCGCCTCCATATGACCTTACTCAACACCATTCTATATAAACTGAAATTGTCTGCGGACCACCCTGCAACAGGTGTAACGTGTATGTTCGTCGGGATTAGCCTACACTACAGGAAAGTGTTAACCAGATACCCACTGTCAGACGACAGTCTTCTTATACATATATTTTACGAGTCTGTCTGTCTGTGTTTTCAACAATTTTACACCATTTGTCCGATAAGCTTGAAACTCGGCATGCAGGTAGCTTTTCTTTCGCGTCAGTCATGGGCAATGGCATATTTGATTTTTAATTGCCCGTGTGCATGGGACAATGCTATTGCTCATAATTAATAATTTCAGGGCCCGTATAGGCTAAGCATGCAACGCGTGCAGCCTAGCTGTGTTGGACAACGTGGTCATTGGAGCGTGACGACAGTGTATAGCACAGACAAGGCATGCGGCTTCTCTGCTAGCCCGGCTGGCAGTGCGGTATAGGGGCGGGCGAGTGGCCGCGGGACGGGGCTTAGATAAACGCTCTAGGTCGTATATACTAACCATTCTGCCTGCCCAGTCGGGCATTACGTAGGCATCCCCGTCCTGCTTTTCGCCCGCCCAAGGTCCCCGTTTCCCGTACCCGCGTATGGTATGCGTGCGGGCCCGTCAACGCCTACATTTGTTGCGTCTCACCCGTGTCCAGTGCCAAGTGCCCAATCTGTCTGCAGTGGCGCTTTGCCGGCCGGTCCCGCGACAAACGGAAAACGCCAATGTTCTGCCTCTACACATGACCCCCATTTTTGCGCCTAATACCATCCCTGGGGCACCCTGGAGCTACCCTGAAATTTAGAGATAATCGCTCCTCCTGTTTCCGTGTTATAAGCGAAGAAACATATATACATTGGCCCACATAAAGACAGACACATAGAGATACTCGTTTAGTACACAGTGACATGACGGGAAAATACGTCATCGGAAATCCCACACCAGTAACCACGTTAATGCATAGCCTATAGGCCTACGGGTCATGAAATTATTAATTGTGGCCCCTCTACCCTATCCCAACTTTTTTGCGCCTTAAACCATCTCCGGAGCGCCCTGAAGCTACCCTGAAAATTTGGAGACAATCTCCCTACCAGTTCCCGAGTTTTTAGCGGAGAAACAGACAGATATACACACGTAGCCTACTGCCTTATTTATATAGAAACGTACTACAATTCTCGTATGTCCTGTGATGATTACACGATGGGGAATTAGGAATGAAAGAACTTCTTCGGTTTAATCGGCAATCTTGTATGTATGTATGGGACCATTTATAACGAGCCGCTCTTACAGCCTAAACAGTCACGAGTGCACGTTCAATAATATGCCATCGTCACTTCGTGATCCAACACTGACACGTACAGTTTTCTGTAGCAGGCTAAAGACACATCCCTTCGGTTTGGCCTGCAGACGTGCACTCGTGACTGTTAAGAGCGGCGCGTTATAAATTCTCCCATGCATGCATACATACATGCACTAGCAGGGGCCAAGTCCATCGCCTCTATATTGCACCTGATCATGCCGAAATCAGAGGCGACATACGTGTACAGGCAAGCGCGATGGTCAGGTGATGTCCGCACGGGCACAGACACAGACAATTCGTGGTGTAAACGCGATCTTGCGGTGAAGACCTCCGATATTAACGTATCACCTCTCATGGCTTGCCACGGTTTACGGCACCTTTTATTCGGACCGTCTAGTAGCGCAACACTTCCGCGAGACTGCGATAATTACGGGAGGCAATAGGCTATACGTCGTATAGACTACAGGTCACGTCGTTCTCTCCGAGACATAAGGTCACAGGCATACAGCCCGGCGATAATGACGCGACGTACACGACGTACAGCGGTGTGACGCGACGCAACATCGCCTCCAATTTTTGATACACCCCGAAAACCCAGGCCAGAGGCGAAAAAATCGACGCGTGATAGCATGCGATCTGCCGAAGGGGGAGAAAATGATCACAGGACGTTCAACAATAGCAAGGCGAGCTCAGACAACTTGCGCATCGCTGCAAGATTGCATCAAAAATTGCGGGGTCTCCTATAACTGTATTTCGCTGTGTGCGTCAGTATTACCAGCGTACAAATTAGTGTCAGAAGCATAGGCCCCGCAAAACCTTTTATTCGTTCTCGTCAGCTTAGCCTGTCGACTCGGGATTCTACTAGTAAACAGTGACAATCAATTACTTGCATGACAAGTTCGACAGATCATATCAATCCGTAACATAGATCGATTGTTGTATAGGCTATGCATCATCAATTCATCATCTTCATCAATCAACAACATCTTTTCTGATTTACTCGTTAATAAAATACAATGAACATAAGTAAAAAAGAACAGTAGAACAGGACAGAAAGGCACAGAGTGCTCAAGACATCATGAAAACAGAGAAAGAGGCCAAAGTAATCTGGCAAAGGCTGCAGTGAATGCGCCATACACACTGCATGCGCCGCCGAGTTGAGCCGCGTGACAGACAGACTGACAGACTGAAGGACAGACACCGCGCACATCCGTAACAATAGTCTGCATCTCATGCATTCGATAAGGCCTACAGCCTAAAAAATCAAGTTTGACAGTGCTTTAAAAACATAAAAGTACTAAAATCAACGTTTTCAGGCATATGGCCTAGTGTTCTGGTAAGATCATTGAAAGTACGTGTCTTTCGGTCTCCATGACATCAACTAGTACATGTTTTTAAACAAAGAATTTTTTTACGAAAGTGTGCTCGAGGGGAGCACAAACCTACCTGCTGTCACTTTTTTGCCGCCGGGGTTCTGTGCTCTGAACATGTAGCCGAAGTAGCCCACTGTAGTTTACATACGCTTTCTGGTGGTGGCTATGAATTCTCTGTCTGCGCATATCTCGTACAATACAGACTATTGGTTCTGTGATATTTCCAGCTGATTCGTAATATACGCCTGTAGCACGTCATCTCTAAGGCTTTTAACTTGTCTATATCGTTGGTTTTGAGGGTATATGATTCACTGCCACACAGTGCGACTAACCGTACTAGTGTCTTTAATTAGAGTTTGATTTGCATGCTAAGATTGCGATCGTTCCACATACATGTAGTTGTGAGAGAACGTAGAACTGATCTTGCGGCTCATAATCGTGCTCGTAATTCTGTGCTACATAGCCTAGTGTATAGTAGTGGTTTAGCAAATTAGCAGTATTTGTACTTTAGGCCACTCTAAATAACTCTAATGTAATGTAATTACAGGATGCTGATTCCTTGAGTTATTCAAGTACGGCTTCATGGCAAGTGATGTTGAGTGCTTTCTTTTCGTTTGTAGCATTAACCTTTGTCTTTTTCGTGCTGATCTCCATTCTGAATTCTGTTGATACTGTTCAGCAGTCGTTACGTTAACACAACATCATCAGCAAAGCGTATAATACGTAGGTTATTGAGTTGTCTTACAATGATATTCACATCTATCCACCCAAGTTCATCTGCTGACGTTCTCATAGACCTAACTTCTTCCGAGTAGAAGTTGAAAGACACTTTGACGCTCCTGACCCTACAGCTGCTCTGTAGTGATCCTTGAGTAGCGTTGGCCTACTTGACAGCTAGGTACCGGCCAGGAGATCTCTAGAGCTGTTGTACAGAATAAAGACGGTATATTCAGTCACGATATATACTGTGCGTTTATTTACAGTCTATGTACATACGCAGCACGTTTCCGACCCGTCACCGCGCGATCGTATAGGCCTACCCCGAAACATCATCGCACATCATCTATAGACATATAGGGACGCGTAGCTCCACAGCCATTGGCCAAGCAGCCACGCCTAGGTCCGCCTTCCACCGACGTCGCAGCATAATCCCCTTCTCGGCCTCTCACTCCAGATCACCACAGAGTGGCATAGATACATCAAAAAGTTGCTAGATTTAGTCTATTGGCATTCAAAACTAAGACGAGTGTGGCTCTTGTGTGGGTATGTATTCATGGACTTACAATTGTAACAGATGTAAGACTTCCGAGTTTTGCAGTGAAACGTGGAAAGTCGTAAACGGGAAAATATGGTTACGTCAAACTCAAATATACTCTACTAGCTTGATGTCGTTCGAGTTAACACTTGATCATACTCTGTGTTTTCATGAACATGTTAACAGAGTGCAATAATCTGTAATCACGCAGAGATTTTATTTGTTACAACAGATGCGTAAATAAGGACTGAATGAAGATTGTTTAAAGATAGGTCTACTGTTTTAGTCTGTTTATGCTATAATATATCCCTGATCTTCGTTTTGCTGACGATATCTGCCTAATTGCGGAAAGCGACGATGACCTACAGCAGCTGGATGACAAAGTTCATACAACCAGTAGCAGATCTGGGTTGGAAGTCAGTGCAGCAAAGACAGAAGTTCAGTGCATTGGAAGGCAGAGACAGAATATCAAGATTACACTTGGGGCCAACCAGTTGATTCAAAGTGAGGATTTCATATACTTGGGTGATGTCATTTCGGAAGATGCATCGTGCAGTAAAAATGTCGACAGAAGAATAGGTCTGGCAATGGGAATTGTAAGAAAGCTTCATAAAATTTGGAAGGCGAAGGACATCAGCAAGTCAACAAAAGTACTGATGCATCGTACACTGGTCCAGTCAGTTATCTTGCACAACTCTGAGACGTGGACTATAAAGGAGGAACATAAGCAAAAGTTGAAAGTTTTTGAAATGTCAGTTTTGAGGAAAATCTGTGGTATAACCAGGAAAGATCACAGACGGAATGTGGACACACTGAACGAACTTTCTATAAAGCAAGATGTCATCAGTTTATTACAGATGCGCAGACTGTCATACTTTGGTCATATTTCCCGTATGAACACAAGTCGTCTTACTTACATACTGCTTCATGGCCATGTACAAGGAATACGACCAAGAGGGAGACCCAAAAAGAGATAGCTATAACATTCAGGAAGACTGTGCGGAAGTCGGCTTATCGGTTCTTGAGGCATATCAGCTCGCTTTCGACATACATTGTTGGAGGAACACTATTCGCAGTATGGGCTGCCAGAGCGCGAGGGCCTTGTCATCGTCGCCAGGACATTAAGTCAAGTACATGTAAGTTAAGTCAATTTATTATCGGTCCGTATAAAGCGCGCACCAGCACACCGCCAAACGGCACACCGGCCGAATCAGATAGCCTACATGAGTGAATGAATGAATGAATTTATTCACTTGACAGAAAAATAAGACAACCAGTCAAGCAGGAATACCTAGGCACGATAACTGCGTGCGCTTACCGGTGTCCTGAATCAACAATTATACAACTTCGAGGCACAATAGACTACGTAGGCTACGGTAGTTAAAACCCAACATTACGAAAATAAAAGCTGTTTCCTTATAAAACGTACGAAAACACATACGCTAAACGTAACACAGAGAAGAAAAAACGCTGTAGACACACGACCAATTAGCTGCAGTAGAGTTTAATCGTTTTTACAATGTAAAAACTTAGCAAGATTAGTTAAACGTAGGCCTACTGTTCGTCTAAAAGCCGCCAGTGGTGAAAAATCTGTGTTAGCTGGGAGTGAGTTTCACACTTTTAAAATTCTAGGCCTACATGATAAAAATTTTCTTCGAATAGGCCTATTACAATTTACAAGAGCTTTGCGGTTTGTATAGTTTGTAAGCGTGACCTCTGGTATTTGTGTTGCTGCCGAACTGCAATAATTTGAAGACGTTAACAATGTTAAACCGAAAACGATTTTGTAGCAGAAAATAAAATCTAGATGAAGGCGTCGCAGTTCTAAAGTTGGTAGGCCTAGTCCAAGACGATTTATAGTCGTTCAGTGTACCTATCCAATATCAGGGAGCCCACGCAACCTCAGTCTTTGTGCAACGCCTCTGGACTTTCTCGATTTGAGAGATTTCTTTTTTTCAGGTACTCCAAGATTGGGCGTACGTAAACAGTGAACGCTCGTACTAGCAATTTTACATCTCGAGAGGCAAAACACAGCGGAGGATGCAGTTTGCATGCTTTTGTGCCTTAGCCGTGATTTCATTTATATGCTGTGATGACGACAAATCACTGGCTAGTTACACCGAGATCGCGACATTGCGTGCCACATGGCATGGCAACGAAAAACCGCTAATACAATATGATGCGTCAATCGAACTACGGCCAACAGTTAATACGCTGCACTTACTCACAGTATAATTATATTATATATAGGCCTATTACATGTCTTTGGTTGACTTAGGCCTATATAGCCTATGTTCTGCGACCGATGTACGATTAGACCACTACAGGTGGTTGTTGCTTGTTTACCGTTTGTTCGATTATTGCATGTACTTTCTTGTATTGTAAAGCAAATGCGTGACGTCTGTCGTTTCATCCAATAAAGATTACTTATTCATATAGGCCTATTTACTGATTTGCTAAAATCTTTACTTAGTATTCTGCCGCGGTGCGGTCTTGATGTATCCCATAGAGGTTACCGTTGTATAAATCTATGGTGCCACTCATGCTCATGCCAGAGATTATATGGCTCATGCAAGGTCCACACTCTATGGACCTTGTGCTCATGTTGCCGCCATCTTGTTGTGAATGAAAATGTAAACAAATATGTTTGGGCGTTGTTAAATATAACGTTTAAGTTGTGACGTAGTAAATAAGACTATGCCGTGTAGTTGTTGTGCGTTGAACTGCACAAATCGTGACATTCCGGCTTTTAAGACGCTTGGCATCAAATTTTACCGATTTCCACGTGATCCGGTGCGGCGAACGCAGTGGGCAGCAGCGTGTCGACGAGCAGACTTCACGCCAACCGATAACACACGAATTTGCAGCGCTCATTTTGTCACAGGTATATTTCGCAGGATAATGTAAGTATGTTAAATGTCGTCGTTTTGAATATTTTGAGCACTTCGTGCAAGTTCGTGGTGGTTTACATTGTTTTATACAGCACTAGCGAGCCCCGTCCCCATCTCTTGCTTGCCCCAGTTTCCCATCCTGCCCACACCGCCAACGCCTCCTTTCGAATTTTATGTTTTAATGAAGCTAAAAGTGAGTTAGTAGAGATTAAACTTGGCAGCAGTCAGTAAAGTGGCCAACATATGATGATAGTACGACGTGAAGTTATGTCATAGATTTACAACCAAATTTACGACAATATGTAGTGGCATCGTATCCAGCTTGGGTACGGCAACCAACCAACCACAGCAACTGACGGTGGTTCCACGACATCGGCTATCCACTCTTGGACGCCGAGCTTTCGCTGTGCACAGCCCGATGGTCTGGAACTCCCCCCGGATTACCTCTGTGCACGGCATGACTATCAGTCCTTTAGATAGAGCCTGAAAACCTGGCTATTCTCCAGATACTAGCGTGCTCAGCGCATTAGAGACCTTGTAATAATAGCGCTATACAAATCCACACTTTACCTTACCTTACTTTTTGTGGATAGAGCCCCTGGTTGGCGTAAACAAAACGTAAAAAACTTGCCAGTGATTTGTAGGCCTAATCAACAGACATGTTTGTTCAGCCATCAGTAGTTCGCGATATCAGGTGACCTACATAGGTCACAGGTTAAACTGAAGTTCAGTTGAACTTTTGTAAATTCGTGGAGCAACCCAAATTCGTTGATCTCAAAAGTGAACTTGTTCTAGCAGTTGTCAAATGACCTGCATCTAGTTGCTTAATGTGACACTTTTTAGCATTTCGTAAATAGCTTTGTTGCAGAAGGTGCAGCTTTTTGTCAGTGTATGGTACTATAGAAAACTCTTTAACAATTTTTGTTCCATGGCGTGCCTTTTATTTTAGCGGAATTGATTTTTGTTACTGAAATTTCCTATGACGTACATTCATGACTGTTCAGGTAAACCGGAAAGGTTCAACGAAAATCGTGTTGATTACACACCATCTGTTTTCTCATTTACAGTGTTGCCTAATAGAAAGAGTAAGAAGAAATTAGAACCAAAGACTGCTGAGCATGGTTATTGCCTCCCTTTCACATCTAATGTCAGCAGTACAGACAACAAAAGACTGCAGGTAAACTGTTTTGTTTCCTTCTGTGATTGTTAGAATCTGAAGGTAGATATGTGAAAACCAATAGTGTTTTAATGTTAATAATGTTTTGCTTTGGGCGAAATGATACAAAATAATCACCATTTACTAAATATTCATCATTTGACTAAGTATCAGTGACACATGCAGTAACATGCCATATCCACAACCCAGCAAGGCAATCAAGCTAGTCAAGTCTATGAAAAATTCTTGTATAACAGTTGACATTTATGGTGAAGTAGATATATCAAGTCGGTTGCTGTTGCTCAATACAGTCAGGTGTGTGGCCTATCATTTGACACTGGCCTTTATGTTTGGTTCCATAAAACAGAACATTTGGACTGTGACCATGGATTCATCGTACATTGTTTTGTGGAGTTCTAGTATTTGTTTATAATGAATAATGTTATATTGACTTGATCTTTGTAACTCAGTGTCTGTATGAATGAAATAATGTTTTAGCAAGTTGTGCTGTTTACTGACACTGACATGAATGAAGACATTAAGCCTACTAGTCTACCAGCTGGTGCAACTTATGATTTCTGTGGACTTAAGTACATTGAGATAGTTCCACTTACCAGATATACTGATGGTCCCTATGCAACAGACTGTGACAGTGGAGATTGGTCTGCTCATTTTAAACCAGAAAACTTGGCGGTTGTGAAGCAGGAACCAGATGATGTGTGTTGTGCTGGTCTTCATATATTTGAAGAAGTTTACTATTGTTATACCGGGCGCAACCCGGTTAGGCTGCAGGCCCACGGGCATAGCCCATAGTAAAATCACCTGTGTGCACGTACTGAGTTGGCCGTTGCCGGTGCTTACTACTCTGTACATTTTTACTGTCCTGAAATCTTCTCACACGAAATTTCCAATGAAATGTGACGAAAGTTTAGTTTTCGTTGTCGCGGAAGTAGTAAGTAATCAGTTTATCAGTTTAAAGCGATAAAGAAAATATTCTTGAGTCTAACAGGTGTCGAAATCTTGTCACACGAAATATCCAATGAACGCATTAGAATTGTACGAGTCACTTAAACCTTAGCGTAGAAAAAAACACAAATCGACATATAGAAGCAACGACATACAAGACGCCAAAGTAATTTAGAGATAGCCGCATCGAATACGAGCTGCTATGAGACGCTTTTAATTAGCTTCGCTCACGGGTCGCTGCACCCGGGAGTTTAGGTTTCCTAATGGGTTATATATTGTGTGTAATGAAATGGTATAATTTTTATTAAAATATTTTGGAATGTATAATATTTAAGAATATTTAGCTTAATGTCGCTGTTCTGCTGTAACAGGAACCACTGATGTCATTGAGAAATGACACTGTTAACTTATTTACAGTATAACCCATTAGGAAACCTAAACTCCGGTCGCAGCCCGGAGAGCAAAGCTCATTAAAAGCGCCTCATTGCAGCGCGTATTCGATGCGGCTATTGCTAAATTACTTTGTCGTCTTGTTTCTCATTGCTTCTATAAGTCGATTTGTGTTTGTGTCTGCGACAATGTTGAACTGAGACTAATTGCGTTGTATTTCGACCAAACGTTTATCGACAGTCGCCAGGAAAGGTTTTTAACTGTTACGTATGCTTTTTGTACACTATTAGATAAGTTATACATCTTTAGTAATATATTATGTACCTGTAGCATTTTTATTAAAATGTGAGCACAGATCTAATCTTTAGGCA
>Ga0126335_1000891_pt1 | contig 15599 bp, 6 predicted proteins | sample OlaspJWI45metaG_FD_108409 | JGI IMG/M metagenome (GOLD analysis project Ga0126335, IMG submission 108409) | Marine gutless worms symbiont microbial communities from Oahu, Hawaii - Olavius sp. 1 OAHU.JWI-45 metaG | ecosystem: Host-associated > Annelida > Digestive system > Unclassified | place... | reverse complement strand
TGGCAAGTCGACTCCTGCCACGGACACAGATGACACGGATGACGTCACCGCACGCAGCTGATTGGTGGTTCTAACGATCAGAGCTTCAGACTTGTCCGGGTTGAGCTGTAGACCGTTCTGCAGGTATCACTGTCTGACATTAGTGGTACACTCGGCGAGAACGAACAGCCCGGCGGGTGTGTTGTTGGCGCACATGGCAAGGTGGAGCTGCGTGTCGTCGGCGTATTGGTGATACTGTACGCCGTGGTGAGCGATGACGTCGGCGGTTGGGCTGCAGTAGACTGCAAACAACAGAGGGCCAAGCACAGACCCTTGCGGGACGCCCACATCGACTTCAGTGGAGTGTGATTTGTGCTGGCCCATCTTGATGAACTGGGTCCGACCTTCGAGATAGGACTGCAGCCAGCGGAGCGGTATTTCCGTCACACACACGAACTCAAGCCGCAGGCGATCGAGAAGGAGCCGGTGGTCGACGGTGTCAAAGGCTGCCGACAGGTCAAGGCCGATCAAGACAGTGACCTGCTTGTCGTCGGCCGCCGGGAAGACTCCATCCAGGACCTCCAGTAGTGCGGTCTCTGTGGAATGTCCCTTTCTGTATGCCGACTGGAACTGGCTGAAGTTGGAAGAGCTGAGAAGGTGGGGCCGCAGGCGTGCTAACACGAGTCTCTCCAGGACCTTGGACACGATAGGCCTGTAGTTCGCTGGCTGTGAACTGTCGAGCCCGGCCTTCTTCAGCAGTGGAAGCACCTGCACTCTCTTGTATCGGGCAGGAAACATTCCAGTCTGCAGTGACAGGTTGGAGAGTCTGGCAGTGGCTGGTATGAACACGTGAGCGCACGACTTCAGTAACGAGCACGGCAGGACATCGAGTGGTGACGACTTGGACGGCATGCCGGACAACAGCTTTCGGACTTCCTCATCAGTCACTGGCTTGATTGAAGACAGCTGTGGTCCGTGGTGCTGACAGACGGCGAAACGTATTACTACTTATGTGTCTGTTGTGTGTTGTCTTAGTGTGCTAGACCGGATCTCACAAAGATTATGTGACTCGCGTCAATCAAAAATCAAGAAATCAAGAGGAGGCAATTGCCTCCTCTTGCCTCAATGTAGTTACGCCTATGAAATGAACGATGCTTTGCAGGTTGCATTTTGCTATGACTTTTATCACGCCGTTTTGACCGCCATTTTTGGTTTCTATTCGGATCATTCAGTTAATTTACTAATCGGTTAACATTTTTCACAATGAAAGAGACTTCTCAACTTCAGTTATCAAGAAAGAGGATGACAAAATACTCAGCAGATACTCACTAGTACTGGCTATCCCAGTGGAAGTGGACTAGGTTGGACTCGGACCTCGGCGTCAAGTGGACTTGAGATATGACTCATCCATGTAAACTCTGACCATGGGCAGACACAGTGGCTTCATCTGGTCTATTTCAAACTCGTTCAGAGAATAAGTGGCGTTAAAACACGATTCTTCTACAACTTCACAGACAAGCTCTCCGTGAGCGATCATGTTCAGGACGTCGTCCGCAAATATGCGCAGTCACTGCACGTCATCAGAGTGCTGCGCCGCCACGGCATGAACGACCAAGCGCTGCAAGCTGTCTACAGACCAGTCGTGCTTGCCAAACTGCTCTACGCGTCCAACGCCTGGTGGGGTTTCACGACGGCGGATGATCGACATCGCATCGAAGCTGTCATTCGTCGGGGAATCCGGGCTGGTCTGTACCCGGCTGACGGGCCAACAGCCGCTCAGCTCGTCGAGGACTATGATAACACGCTGTTCAGCCACCTCCTGAGCTTCGAGCAACACGTACTCCATGGACTTCTTCCTGCCCTAAGCGATCGTGACTATAATCTCCGGCCCCGACCACATAACCTTTCCCTTTCCTGCACCATGGACCACCGTAACTTCATACAGACTAGCCTTTAAAACACCTATTAATACCAAGGACCCTCCTTACCTCGGAGAAATAATTGTTTTAATCCGACACCCCGGTTACTGTTCACTTATTGTTATTGCTATTGGACGCTAATTTTACATCTTATATTACACATCATGTAGTCAGTAACAGTCGCAACTCTAGAATTTGATTACATACATACATACATACATACATACATACATACATACATACATACATACATACATGCATGCATATTACATTTATTCTAGCTCTGTAGCAAAGTTCGTTTTGTCAACTGTTGTACTAATAAACGAATATAAATGAATGAATTCAGCGAGGGGTTCTGGTTCAATGGAATCAGGATTCTCAGGGTTGATCGAACTTGATCCCAGAGACAAGGTGATGCACACCAAAACGAGCCATTTGTGATGTTCAACAAGGAGCAGATTAGTGTACAGGATAAGGGCTATGAGTTACAGTTGAAGAGCAAGACTGCTTGAAGTAAGCCTTGAAGGCAAAGAAGGCTGAACAGAAATCATATCAAACAGAGAAAATTGAAACAGCTGTAGGCCTACAAGATTGTACTTGTACAAACAATGTGTGTGAGAGAATTTCCAGACAAGATGAACTTTAGGGTTGGCAGTGGGCTAGTTAAGAAGTTAAGACAAATTAATTAATTGTATTTTCAGTGTTTTAAACTAGTAATCACAGTGTATGTGTTCGTGGCTAGCTGTCTATGCTGATGGGTACTGTATTTCCTCTAGTAGAAGCCGGGTCTCAAATACAAGCCGGGTCTATGGCGCATAACACAGAGCTAATATGCTACATAGCACTGTGGTGCATTGTGTTCAATTAACGATGCCGTGTTATGGCACCCAAAAGTGAGAAAGTTACACTTTAAAATTAGAATTTCAAGCAGTGCAGTTTTGCTAAACGTGCATGGAATGAAAGGCAGCGAAATACAATTTCACGTTTGTTGGTGAACCGGGTGCAGGCGGTTCTAACAGAAGTCAGGTCTCAAGTGCAAGTCAGGTCTCAACAGAAGCCGCGCTCTGACAGCACTGTTCTAATACAAACGGGGGCTTCTATTAGAGGAAATGAGGTAAGTTAAAAGCTAAGTGCACAGAGCTGAAAAAACTTGTTTGTGATGAGACTGAGACAGATATATAGACAAATAACAACTGCACGATCAATATGAACACACGATTTGTTTTAAGTCGCATTTCTGCTATACAGCGTGCTATTAATAACAAAAATAAGCACACAAGAAATTACAGCTGCTCGCACACGCACAAGAAAACACTCAAAAACATGATATAACACATGCAATATAATGCATTGTCAGGGACAAAGATTAGCAGTAAAGGACTGGTTGTATATTAATCTCAAACACAAGCTGACTACCATCATTTCAATGCTATTGTCAACAGCAACAACAACAATAATAAAACGGCTTCAAATGCTACATGTATGTTTCCGGTACGTACAGACTACAATGATTCAATTCTCAATGGTACTGACACTTAGTAACATTCGTCTATATACACATACGCATTATGGTATTAGCACTATGGTCGACATGATAACATAGACAAAGGCAGCTGAGATGCGCTGCCAGCAACAGACACCACGATGCACCAGTACAGCTCTTGTACAGTCTATTAATGCTGCCTTGATGCAACTACAGCTGAGAGCTTAGGCTGATGACAGATTATCAACTTGCTGCAGACTTTTGTTGTACAAGTCTGCTGCTCAGAAACAGTTGCACGATTCATTGCACAACTCTGCAACAACCCACAACAGGGTCTCTACTACAAGCCGTGGGTTTGACTGCATTCATTCCAATACAAGCTGAGTCTCTAATAGAAGCTGGGGTCTAACCTGCGTATAACACTGAGTACCACAGAGCTAATGGTACACAGGAATGGTGTGTTGCATTATTTGTGATGTTTTACCTACCAGTATGTGGTTGGTTATGGTGTCAGAAAGTTGAAAAAGCAAAAAAGTTATACTTTTAAATTAAAATGATTAAGTAGTGCATTTTGCTGAATCTTGGGTGTTTTAAATACATGTTCGTCTGTGAACTGGGAAGTCAGGGGCTTCTATTAGAGGATATACGGTAAGCAGCAACGTTGTGATACAAAAGTTGGCAACAAGTTGACAGTCTGTCATCAGCCTTACACTGACATACTAATAATATTGAAAAAGACCTTATGAAATCTTCACAAATACAAACATCACAACTACTGACTGCAAAGACCACTTTCAATGGAAAAAACATCACTAACAGTGCTAATGATAATAGGAGTTCAGGGTTTATACATTTTCACTCTTCATGTTTCCAGAAAGTAGCAACCACTTTTCAAGAGTTTTCTGCAATGCTGTTTGAACTGCTAAAGTGTAAACTGATTTTACACATTGTTCTATGAAGTGAACCATCTTCAAAAAAACAAATTCCAGAAGAATATAAGTCTGAATTGCAGGGTGAGTGAGTGAGTAGAGGCTTAACGTCCCACTCGACACACCATAGGTCATACAGCACTAGATTAATTGTGTTTTAGGACATTACAGAAAATTATAAGAACAGCAATGACAACAACAACAACAGTAATAACAGCATTAACGCCAGCTATAACTGCTAGCTCTAAGACTGCCACAGACTTCAACAGCATGCAGCACTACAGGCACACTGCCAATAACATTCACTCCATGGATGCTACACTATCTTGTGGGCTCACATATCCCCAGTAAACACATAGCCATATAGTGTAGTGGATACAGTCCAACAGAACACAGACACAAGCACTGTATGTGTAACAAATAAGAACAAATTTTATATAACAATAAAAGTGGGACTTCAAAACTGCAATCCAAAGTCACGATTCAGCTGATAAGGCAATTCAAAGTTACTACTCGTGTAAAGGATGTAGGTCTGGTTTTGGGAATAGTCAGGCACAATGGCTAACTTGACAAAAAATGGCAATAAATTCAGGAAGACTCAAAACAGAAAAGAGTAACAACGGAACAGATGGACTGAGGCACGTGGAACATCATTCCAGCACTGTACTGTCCAACACATAGCCAGGGGGCACATTCTGTTTTGCCTGTGAAAACTAAAGAACATCTAACACTTCGCTCTCACAGCTTAATGTAAATATTGGTTATAATTAAAATTCACAAAATGAACAGTAAATTTATTAACAAGCCAGTAGGCAACAAAACTGGCATGTTGCTACGTATCGTATGCCAGCCAAGGATTAATACCCATTTCCACCTGTCCTGTCAACTATTTCCTATAAGCCGGCGGAAAGAGATAGTTCAGGGGTAACAACAAATGTGACACCAGTCTGCATACAGCGTGGCAGCATATTTGTGAACCAAGTAGAAAACTTGCTTTGTGCCCATGTTATCGAGGATGTTATGTACAAAATTTTAGCATCTTTCAATGAAAGCCGTGGAACCTTTTACGTTTCGCGTACACTGCTCATTTTGGTGACTTTTGCAGTTTTGCCAGTTGCTAGGCAACACGGGGCTGAGATGCCAATTTTCTCAGGCAGAATGGTAGACCTTGGCACAGATGTGCATGTCAACTTTTGACAAAACCAGCTGAGTCGTTTTCACCCCAGGTCAGGTAGAAGAAAAATGTGACACATATAGATAGATCGTGACAAAAAGTGACGTTAAGACCAGCCTAAGCCTTTGCTCGCCAGTCGATTATACTTTTGGATGAAGTATGTAAATGCCAGCAACTTTCCAGACCTGCAGTGTTCTAGCAGGTTACATAGTGGCCTGCATCTTGAAAAAGGTTGGAGTACTGCTCTACTCGAGTGACATAAGAAACTAGATGCCAGTCACTGGAAAGGTTTGCGTCCACGTGGCCGGAGCTAATAATAGCTTGTGACGTCAGGGGGCATGGCAAATGGCTGCATCGCTGCAGCTGGCCGCCACTGTAGCTGGCCTGCACAGCCTATAGGCTCTTTGCCCACGCATTCCATGCGTCCTGATTACAGACAGACAGACATCACAACCAGGTTATATACTGCGACTTTTGCCTTTACAGGCAGCGGATGCAAAAAAAGAATTGAATTGTATGGGCTGAGCTAAAGCGCAACTAGAGCACATTCGGCATTGCTGTCACACTGAAGAGAAAGTAAACATACTGCACAAATGATGTGAGAACAGAAACATGTTGCGTGACCATTAGAACATACACCATGAATCAAGCACCAATATCATTTGATGGATACATCAGCATGCCATGCCTATGATCCTGCATGGACAACACATAACATACACAGTTATCAGACATTACCCACTGCAAGAGCCTGTGACTGACACGTAATGACCGACAAGCAAAACAGCACAGCAACACGACGTTATCAGTGTCATCAACTGATGTTTTTTTGCGACAGCAGATGTATGACTACAAGGGCGGGACTGGACTTTGCTCTGTACATGACAGAAAAACAACTCAAAAACGACGTTGGCGCCACGAGTGACTCGACAAGACTACGACACTGTTGAGCATATATGCAGCTGTGTACAGCAAAGCAGTCAACTAGCCACAACATTCTAGGACACACGCTCATGTCAGAAATTATACACAACCAACGAACTGCCTGCACACTACTAGCAGGGCAACCACTCTCCCAACTGTTTTGAATAACCCATTTCCACCTGTCCTGTCAACTACAGTATAAGCCGGTGGGAAGAGATAATTCAGGGCTAACAACAAATGTGATACCAGTCTGCATACTGAGTGGCAGCATATTTGTGACTCTCGGCCATACATTCAGCTCAGATATGTGCGGATTCTCAAATTTTGAGACTGTCAGTCCGAGGATTTTCAGGAAAGATGTGGGCATGTCTGCAGCCTGCACATCTTTGACTCAGCACACCTGCAGTGGGTGGCTGGCCATGGAGTCTGTTGTGTTCATATAGTAATAAATATAGCAACAAGTGCTCTGTTTTAGCCGAAATTCAAAGAGCTGTAGTGTCAAAACTAAGACCAAAATGAACCAAGTAAAAAACTAGTTATGTGCATAAGATATCAAGCATGTTATGTACAAAATTTTAGCATCTTTCAATGACAGCCGTGGAACCTTTTATGTCTCGCATACACTGCTAAGCCATTCTTAGCAATAAGTTATTGAGTAAAGGCTTAATGTCCTACTTGACGCATAACATCTCAGGGACACTTAGGAATAAGCGACATTATATACATATGCATTTCATAATTCATTAAGCACTAATACACCATCAAGCACATATTTTGTGGGGTTGCATGGATCATTGACTGTGATCAACAGGTCATCAGCCAGGGCACGGAAAATTATTTACACCTATATATGCCTCGTTTGCCATACAGTAAATTTAGTACCAGCGTAAGGGCAGTGATGTTCTATGGCTAGGAAGATTTCTGTGGACTTGTAAGCCCGTTCAGTAGCATAGTGCAGTATGTGTTCAGTATACTCCACCTTGCATGCATAGCAGGCAGTTTCACGAGTAGACTTGTCCGGCAGACGTAAACAAATATGGTAGATGTTTACAACAATATTTAGTGAATTTTAGTCTACACACACCACACATATACCTACCGATCATAAAAATAACTGAAATTAACGATCATCAACAACTTTACCGTTTGTAATGTATGACCTATTTATCTAAGTATAATTTTTACGAAACCAAAATGCCAAGAATGGTGCAAATGGGGGATACTACCATCTGCTGACCTATGTACTGTGAATCAATATATTATAAACATGCACAACTGTGTTCCTTTGGTGAATGGGAAAATACTGCATTGTGAAAATATCACTTGCTACGGTAGCAATTCCTTATTTTTTGCTACGGGAGCTATACATTTGCAGTTTTCGGAGCAGTGTTTACATTTGCTGCTGCCATTTTGTCTGCATGTGGCAGGCAGATGCTTTCAGTAGGACCACCTGCCATGAGTGCAGGTGCCACGCCAGGTGGTGGGCAGGCTGCCTTGTGCTACTGAACGCACGTCTGGTGTGAAGTAATGGCAGACTACCACCGGGTTTGTCATTTAATCTGGCAAGTAATTAATCTTCTACAGGTCGTTAGCCTAGCAGCCAATATCAGCTCATGTGCCCGCTATGCTCAGCCTACGGGTTTACGTCTCCTTTACTCTTTTACGTGCTCTGTAAGAATCCACTGATTCTTCCAGCCTTAACAGTTTCCCCAATTCCCTAACCTTTTCTGAATTTGCAGACATTTCCAGGTGAGTGGTTGCCCTGCACAAGATGGATGTTAACTCACTGCATTAGACACTGTCTGCAAACACTATGAAAAACATGCAAAACACGAGGAATAAACCGGATTCTGCATCAGCACGTAAGCCACACACACAATGCAGAATTAACATGGCAGGAAATATTTGTGATGAAAACTATTGCAACTGAACATGATCAGTAACGAAGTCGCTAACATGTCAAAAGTTCAACTTCCACTTAACTCTGCAATTAACAAGTAGAAAAATAATCTTACTATCACTTTCTGGCAAGGTCTGATTTGCTACACTGTTGCCCGGGGATCAGGATCATCATGTTACCTCCCTTTATAAGCACATCAATCTTACTTTCCTCTATGTGTCACAAAATGGCCTCCTTTAGCCTCCACAAAGGGAACTGGTAAGCACAGCAGGTCTGCATAAAGCCAGTATTAAAAGCTGGCAGCAAATCAAACCCCGCTTTACTCATGATAGGTGATCTTCGCCAACTTAAACGGTGGCACATGCCACTAATACCAGCAGCATACTATTTATTTTGCTATAATTAGCACAACAAACCGTGTAAAGCTTAACGAATGTTAACACTAAGAAACTTGAAGTAAAGACACATTTCACGGCAAACATGATTAACGATTTGATTGTTACGATAACACTTTGTCACTGAAACTGTAACAAGCTTTGCTTGAAAATAAAACGTTATCTCGCCAATGTTCACACACAACACTACCGATGGTAAACAATCTCAAGTAGATATATGTACACATATAGACATGTATGTGTATATATATATATATACCATTAATTGTTGAGGTCAGTACATAGGTCTGCAGTAGAAGACTGCTGCAGTACCATGTTAGCAGTTCGCCACGTAGTATTGATACTGTCATTTGCTGCACTGTTGTCATCTGAGAGGACTCGCAAGTTGTCGCCGACACATCCAGCTGACATGCCGTCAACCAGGATGTCAGGAGCAGTGTTGGACGACTGAGTAGTGTCGGCCAGTGATGAACATTGCATTGGCATCATGCCATCACATGCCACAGAACCTTGCATGTCATCCAACAACAATGATCCGTCTTCATATTCCTCTGCAGGACTGGCAGTTGCTACAATGTTGTCAGCAGCTGGAGGCACAGACTTGCGGATGCCGCATCGGTCCATGACCTGCCGAACACCATCTGTGTCCAGAGAATGTCGAAACTTCATGTGTGACATAAGACCGGAACGGTTGTAGGAGCGGACTTCGCACATTGGGCACGCCACCGACGGTTCTGACAAACGTTCGATTTTCACACCATGTGCAGGCAGACAGGATTCAAGCTGGTGTGTACGACAATCCTTGGCACGCCAGAACGTTGCAGTGCAGTGAGTGCAACGGAACAACGTTGACCTTCGCACGTCTGCCACTGCTGAACCAGTGCAGCTGCTAGCATGTGACTCGGTAGTTGCATTCGCTTCAAGTTGAGCAGCACACGACCGACACATAGACACACCTTTCGCCAATATCGGATAATTACGAAACATCATAACGAAGAACTCATTCGAGCGAGACTTTCGATTACGTTTTGGGCGTGTAATGTCCTCTGCTGGACGATGAGCATTATCGCCAACAATTGACTCATACAGCTGAGGAAACAGCTCTTTTGACTGTGCAGGTTCAGGAATATCGTCATCTGACTCCACACTGTCACCATGAGACACATTGGCAGTATTGTCATAGAGAGAATGAACGCCAGGAGAAGACGTTTTCTGTGTTATAAACGCTGACGACGGTGTACTTAATGTTGATGATGGACTGGAAATGGCTGGAGATAGTACACCATTGAACTCATGAGTGTTATCTACAGCCAGTGTAGCACCTGTTGGAACAAGTTCGTGTTCTGACAACAACTTGGACGCTTCTTCTTTAGGCAGATGGTGTGCTTGCATAATATGGCCCTTGAGTGCAGGAAAGCCGAAGCACGTCTTGGGGCAGAGTGGACAGCGATGTTCACCGACACCAAGATCGGCAGTTCCAACACCAATATGTGGTAAACACTCGTCAATCTGGTGCTGACGACACAACTTCTGTGAGGGAAATCTTTCAGAACAATACGGACACACGTACGAGTATCGCCGTGAATAGGATGCTGTTTTGGGATCCCCACACGGAAGTTGCCTGTGCCTGCGTTTGGACTCACGACCGGTCAGGTCTGCATGACAGACAGAGCAGAAATATGTTCCTTCACACTGCATGAACACATTCTTGTAGAAGATTCCCTTTGCTTTGGAAGAACGTGATTTAGCAGCCTCACAAGCAGCGGGAGCAGTACTGAGCTGCCGACTATCAACAATGGACTGATGACTGACTGCTTTACTGCTGACCACTTCTGGCATTAAACCATGTGGCACAGACGTAACTGGCTCAGTGTTCTGCATCACCAACGACTCTTTATGATGTGTCATAGATTCATGATTGACAGCAGCATTAGCACCAGCTTGGCTGATGTTGCCCATTGAGATTGGCACGGCAGCAGGATGACGTCGGAACTGTGAGACTAACTGGTCGAGACTTGGCACTGACGTAGCACCAGGCGGAGTTGGCAGAACGCACTGGACTGGAGCAGCGACCGACGTAACGGTGTGGCCAGCATGCCGCAGACGTACATGAAGTTGCATGTACTCGATGGACATAAATGTTTTGCTGCAGAACGAACATGGGAACAGCTGCTGCTTTGACTGCGCATCGGCTTGCTGTCTGCTTCCTCCACACAAGTAGACAACATGGTGACGCATGATGCGAGGGTCGCGGTAACGCAGAGAACATGACAGACAGGCATAAACACGGTAGGCAGACACACTTGCTGACGTATGGTGATGAGCCACGTGTGTGTTTGCCAGCTCACTGCTGTTAAACGTCAGCAGACACTCTTCGCACTGATATTCAACAAATTCCCGCATCCGACTTCCTTCATACATGATCTCCTTGCCTGGTAGCTGAGCTATGGCACTTACAGACTGTGTAGGCATTTCTGTCGGTGTTCCCAGTCCATTTGTTGGGAACCGAGAACAGCCGACAGTGGCTGGCATCACACTGGACAAATGCATATCTGCTTCACTGTATGGTGGCGGTGATAACATATGGACCTGGTCACCCCCAGTCCCAACAAATGATGGCTGATCGACAACCGAAGCCGTCGATACATGCTGCCTCAAGAAGTGTTCGGCCAGCTGCAGCATCTCTACTACGGCAGTGTTAGCTGAGACTGCTGGCACCGGCTCACACTTCTCAACCTTCATTGAACTGTCCTGGCCAATAAACTTGGCTGGCGACAGTCGACCAGCGCATACGGGTTTATGAGTATCAAGACGAGACACAATTTCACCGCAACCGTCGCACATGCACACTGCCGACGCTGACGGAGCTGTCACATCAGTGCGGCCAGCAGCGTCACCCACAGCTGAACATCCATCAACTCTAGCCATCTTAACAAAACAGTTCTTCATGTTACCATCGCTGGCAGGTTGGTGCAGTGCAGGATTATCAGCAAAGTGAAGACTGGGTGTACAAACGTTGTGAGGCAACTCTACCGACTCTGAGCTCCGACGATGCCCATGAGCACGCTGAATGTGCACTGACAAACCCAGTCTCTTTGAGAATGTTCGTGAACACAGCCCACATGCAAATCCACCCTCTTTTATCGACGGTGCTGAATCAGGTTCCAGTTTGGTCTGTGCCAGATCACCAGACTTATTACGAAAATCTTTTAATGGCAGAGCAAACGAGTTCACATTTGCTGCGGAAGCATTTTCTACTTTAGACTGGTTGCTGTGGCCACTGCGTTTCCGTTTCTTGTGGCTGCTGTTGGTGCTAGGGTCAGTTTGAGCATTTGAGTTCTTACAGGTTGTCAGTGCCGGCAGAGACATGGACCTCTGCTGTGTGTTGCTAGCTACAGAGTTGATGGTTGCATCAGGCCCAGCTGAGGACGGTGGTGCACATCGAACTAGACTCTGTACAGACTGCATCACTGTCTGCAGGTTTGGCAGAAACTGCTGCAAGTACGGTAGGTTAGAGTCAGTGACAAGGATGGTACCACCAGCGTCAGTCGTTGGCCTTGTTTCATCATGTGCTACAGTTGAACTACGTGACTCGTGGCCACTAGGTGGAATAAGACGGACAACAAGTCCCGACTCCTGATTCGTCACCGTGCTTGAATTGGCTCCAGCTCCTGCCCCGGCGTTATAACCACAGAAGTCAGAAGGACGTCCTGACACATCTTGTGGCACTTTGTGGCTGCCGATTTCTGACTGGAGATATGCCGTGATTTCCTTGAGTGCTCGTTCATCCACCGATGCATCACTGGCTCCACTGGCAACTCCACCGCATGCCACCGAGTTAGACGAAACACCAGGCAGAGGGCAGTTAGCTGCACTCAGCACCTGCTGAATATCATCCAGTGTGAATCCACCAGCACTCGGCGCCGTGCTCCGACCTAATTCTCGTTTTCCACCTTGTACATCATCATTCACAGCAGCAGCAGTGTTTCCTGGCATCACCCCACTGGCACACACCGGTACTTTGGCAGCACGACTAAGCCGACCGTCCACAACCTTATCAGATACTATGAATGTATTGGTTATAATGTCGTATCTGAAACCTGTCTGTTCAAGGTGCCTCACTGCCACTACCTTGAGCCCATTGTCCCAGCCAATACGCATGTCTAGCTCTGGCACTCGTAAGCATGACAAGAGATCCAGCAGTGAGACATATAGCTGGTGATCAATGTTGGCAGATGAAATGGACTGATCATTCACTGGCGCCAGCAGCGAACGACAGAACCGTTCAATGTCATAAAATTCGGTTTCAGTCGGCGACAAAGAAAATGCCGTCAACATGCTCACCTATATCAACACACAACACATCAAGACTTGATTACCAACACAAACAACAGCATGGACACTTTTCAATGAACATATCAAATAAACTCTTCACCGTCTTTGCCTTCCCAGAGATGGAAGGCTGAGGTGAGTTAAAGACAAGTATGGTTCATTCCATTCTTGGATAAATGCATGGTTTTCAGGCAAACCTATGTGATTCTTTTATTATGCATGCCATACCTAAGCACTTCTGTAATGAGGTTCCCTCACGAAGAGGCCGTATATCAATATTGTTCTCTACATTTATGTTTAACACTGCTCAATTCAGTAGCTGACTAACGAAGTCAGCACGTGACCAGTCAAGTATGTCACACGCACCTCTACTGGGAAAGTCCAGTAACAGCATCATGAAGCAACATATCCTATCATGTGCCAGGCACATCATCTTCACAGGAATTGACATATATACACACATAATTTTGTTTGCCTGTTTGCTTATGATAGGCACAGGCAGTGTGATTGCATCCAACTTTTCAGGGTAGCTCCAGGGTGCCCCAGGGACGGTTTTAGGTACAAAAAAATTCAGGGCACAGTTATAGGCTAGGTACACTAGCAAGCAGCAATGTGTGTGTGGGCTATCAGTGTGGCAAAGCAACACCCAGAGGGCCTAAAAAATGTTCAAACCTCTGTGATGGGGGAGGGGCTAATCCTGCTCCTCACATGCCTAGCCCACTTGATACTGTTTACTAGGAAGATTCGTGCTGCTGGCCTTCTAAGTGGCCACATAACACTCAGTCGTTGGATGTTAGTCAAGTGCAGTATAGCTAACAAGAACGGAAACTCATTCAGTGTGACACAAACCAAATGCATCTGTGGATGTCGGTCATATAACCGGCTGAGAGTGCGGCAGATCTGAGCAAGAGTGACTGCAGTGTCGGCATCGAGATCAGCGAAGTGACGACAGGAGCTGTGCAGCGGATCAGCAACATTGCCGCTATGCTGGCACAGACGACCCAGCTCACGACGTAACACCGACACACATAGCTCCGTGCACAGTGACAGCATCTCCTCACCAAACTGTGTTACACATATGCACACGTCGACCAACAGAAACTACACAATAGCACGGCGAGCAATGTTTCCTTGCAACTAATCAATACTCTAAAAAATTCTGTAGTCCACTACTTTTCATTGGCATGACATCACGTGACACCTACAATGCACACGAATGATGCATTTAACAAGGCATAATAAAGCTATGTCATTTTGTTCCAAATTAAGCTAATGTTTCAAAGTACTTAAAAGTTCAAAACAAAAAAATCTTAAATGGAATTCAACTTTACATCAAATTACACGTAGTTTCAGAATATTCATATAACTTATCAGTCTTCAAACAGTGACGCAAGATCTGGTAATGGTAACTTCAAACATATCTTCTCATTGTGCAAAAGTGCACCTCTATCACACTTGTTTTGAAAGAGGAGAAGCAAGTGCAAATTTTGGCGAGAACATGGAATAAAAAGACAAAATACAGACAGACATAAATACTTTGTCAGACATTGACATTTCATTTCAATTTAAACTTCAAAGCAAAAGAACAAGTGGCCAAAGTGATTTGGTGATGGCAGCATCAAATCCCCCTGCCCTCACTGTGTGAGACTGGGACCCCATCTAATACGATGTGCCTTTGACCTCCAAGAGTCTTCACTCAAACAGGACCTCAATCCATCCAGCAGTTTCTGCACAGTGAAGCCACATGACAGAGACAGCCTTACAGATGTCAGCAACATCAATCGTAATAGCCTCCGCATCTCGTGAATTTGATGCAGCCTAAAAACAGAATTTGCTGGATGCAGATGTTAATCAGGTCCATCATATTACACAGACGACACCAGTGCTCGACAAACCTCCGATACAAGGACAAGAAGGAGAATGCTAATCCGTTTGATGTCCTGAGTCAACACAGCCACTTTCCTGATGCTGTCTTGAAAACGCTGCATATCAGGCTCATTTCCACGCTGTATTCTGAGCCAGAACTCCAGTAACTCCTGCAAATACAACACCAACTTACAAATAAACCATCTTCATATGTTATAAGCACCGCAATGTGTAACATATGCCATAACACAAACAAAACTTATTAGGCTCTCTACACAAGTTAACTATAACTCATTGACATGCTTCACACCTGCCAGTATGTCAGCGGATACTGTTCAAAGTGGCTGTAACTGCCTTTGATTCTGTCTGTGGCTCTAGCCCAGCCTACCTCAACCATGTCTGTGTGCCGGTCGCCAACAACTCTGGCCGGGCGCACCTCCGTTAGGATGAGCAAAACAACATGTTCGTTCCACAAACCAAAACTCAGCTCGGTAGACGGAGTTTACACGTTGCAGCTCCAGCTGTCTGTAACTCGCTTCCAACACATCTGTGCTCGGCCTCCATCAGTCATGGACAGTTTACGGATGGGTTAAAACTAGTGTTAGACCGATACTGTGTATCGGTGAGTATTCACTCGTTGCCTTACAGTGTCGGCGAATACGATATATCGGTTTGCGTGTCTCCGCCGATACCGATGC
>Ga0126335_1000890_pt1 | contig 15610 bp, 5 predicted proteins | sample OlaspJWI45metaG_FD_108409 | JGI IMG/M metagenome (GOLD analysis project Ga0126335, IMG submission 108409) | Marine gutless worms symbiont microbial communities from Oahu, Hawaii - Olavius sp. 1 OAHU.JWI-45 metaG | ecosystem: Host-associated > Annelida > Digestive system > Unclassified | place... | reverse complement strand
GATAGATAGATAGATAGATAGATAGATAGATAGATAGATAGATAGATAGATAGATAGATAGATAGATAGATAAACTTATTTATATAGCGCCTATAGACTCAAATGAGTCTCTAAGCGCTTCTGTAAGTCTATCACTCGCTTGCGCCCTGCAGTGAGTGAGTGAGCAGTTTCTTAACGGCACATCAGCACACAGAAGGCCATTTCAGTGCCATTACACGTTGTAATGGCACTGAAATGGCCCTGCAAAAATGGCTAAACGAATCGATGTCCTGTTTGGGGTGTAGACTATTGTGGGCCCAATGAACACTTCATTATGAGGGGCTTTATCCCCATTCGGCAAGGGGAGTGAGAGTGGGTAAATCACCATTAGTTTAAACCGTATAACTACTGCTGTTTCCCCTCGTTCGCATTCGCCAGGTTGCGCCACATCTGATGCAGTTATCACTAAATCACTTTATCCACTTGTTAGTGACGCGACAAGTGAAGGCGCTATGGACGTCAACTGTTCCTTTATTTGTGACGTACTAGGCCTTGACTGTTTATGTTGTCACGTTAAAGTAGCGTGAACACATCGTCACCAGCAAGCAAGTAAGTAAATTAATTAGTAGGAGTATTTCTAGGGCGCCAGTAGACAACAGAATGATGTTTTATTTGCCGTTTGATTGTTTTTAGCTGACGTCCTGTCGTAAATGAGATTACAGATGCGACTTTTCGTGACATTTTCTGCTGGTAAAATTTTCACTGAAAATCAATGAAAATTTCGTAAAATTTTTATAACGTCCTACGTAGATATGACAAAACCTAGATACCTGACAACATGTGCAAAAGGATTAAAAAATAATAATTATCCATCGCCTTGCCTATTGACGTTGTATACGTTCGGTACTTCATTAAGGCAAAAGTTGCAATAAATCAGTCAGTTGTAATGCACTTTTTATAACAAGTTGTTAATTTTACTTAAAATTTAGAAAACTGCTTTAAAATTTTTCTTTTACAAAAAATTTTATAATAAAATTTATGAAGATCTTAAAATTGAATGTGTTGTCCTCTTGTATCTCCGATTAAGACTGTTGATTTGTACTAATGTTTAACCGGCGACCGCTGTTAATACCTTCTCGACGAGGAAACCTTCTTTCAATTTGTAGTCGACGATGGCGACGTCACTGATCTCGTAGAAATGAAGTTCTTCCAGAAAGATGTCATCTGGAACTTCGATAGGTCGACGCAGCCGGCCGCCGCTCTGGTAGTAATATAGCACTGCCTGGAAGGACACATCAATATGTCAGGCTGTAACAAAGGACAGGTAATGAAAGATCACCTGTATTGGATCACCTGTACTGACAGTTAAAGCAACCCGGCTGCCTGGAAGGACGGGCGATGTCGGTCGAGGTAGATCTCACTACGACGACGATCCCAATACCGCCGTCTCTTGGCGGCATTACCGAGCAGCGTGTCTGGAAATCTCTCAAGGGTGCTCAGCTGCGTCTCGTGACGCTGACCGCTCACGTTGATGACGACGCGCTGACACCTGCTCGCTGAGCAGTCGTGACCTTGACTCAGACTGACCCGACCTTGACCCAGTTCGTCGCTCGCCGATGTCGACTTGCGGTACCGCGATAGTTCGTTCAGCTGAAGCACGTCGGAAGTTCTGTAGACGCAGCATTATGTCGATATAATAACAAGCCGCTGATGAACTATGACGCGCAACTGGTTTAAGTAGGCCAGGGTTTTTGTGATCAGATATCATCAGCATAGGTCTTTGCACGCAAGATTACAAGTCTTTATGTTCAGCGGTTATGATTCTGACATCCTGGTTAACAGACAGACACACAGACGCCCAGCGATCCACTCTGTTTGATAAGCTCAGCTGAGTAGTTGCCAGCTGAGCTAACAATAAATTACGTCAAGTCAAGGTAACCTATAGTTAGCCCGTGACAATCGGAAAAGTTTTACAGTGAAATTCAAAAATACGGCACATTGCAGTGAGAACAGCTGACAATAATTACATGTAGACTAAACCGTGTCCGAGGGGAGAACAAACCTGCGCGCTGCCGCATTCTTGCGACCGTGTCTTTGAGATAAACCTCATATCCTTGAAACTCGAAGGTGACCTAAATATTCTGGTTGAAAATATACTTCCACACCGAAAACGAAGTTGCTAACTTACTTGAAAAATACGAATATATCTCTCAAAATCAAAGGTCAAGGTTAAATGTCAGAAAAATCACTTCTAGCGTTTTCGTAGCACGTATTCCGATCAAATCCCAGAAATTTCTGACCAGTACTTTTTGAGTTGCACGCTACGGTTTTTATTTTGAATATGTATCTCCAAACCGAAAATAAAGTTGCTAGGTAGCTGTTTAAAAGTTATTGCCTGAATTAAAAAGAAAACGAAAATAGCTATGGAGGTCAAATGTCATCAACTTTCAATCACTTCTAGCGTTCACTACGGGTCATATTTTTGCCAAGTTACATCAATTTTTTATGCAAACAGACAGAGAGACACAGACACTGTTAAAAACAATACCTGCTCCAACATAGCTGGCGCACAGGTAGCTAAGCCTAGACGACATGAAGCACCCAAAATGGTGGAACCGTACTTCCGATCGCGAAACTGATGGCAGATTCTGAATCGAGAAGCCCGGATTCCTATTCCAGTTTCCTAATAACCATGTGTCTATCTCGCTTAGTTTCGGAGATATTCGCGTGTGACAGACAGAGAGACTTACTGACAACGCGGACCATTGCTATAGCTGGCCCCCACATTGTGGCGGGCCAGCTAATAATAGAACGTTGTAAATAGTAGCAATACTAGCAGTGACAGTGAGTGTCTACCATTAATTGTGAAATAAAAATGATTAATAACTATCTTTGAGCAGTTGCTACAGTCGGATGCTGCGTGTCTCGGTGTCGCTTCTCAGGCAATGCAGTGTTAGTGCACGAACGCAACGTAACGGTAAAGACAAGCAGCTTCTGAAGCAGACGTGTCTTGAGGTGACTGTGAAAGACGGGAAGGGAAGATGCAGACGAGACGTGCTACGGTAGACTTGACGACGACGAATCCTAGACCCACCTTTACTAAGGTTTTCATGTACTTTCGGTGACTTGTCTAAAGTCACCAGTATACACTGTGAATCAGAAAAAAATGTAAGCCAAAATGTTGCTATCTTCTATAAAACTCAGCGGGTTTTGAGAAAATCTGGTGGATAGTATCTTGAATAAATTTGCTACTCAGCAATGTAGCCTACACGTTTTTATTTCACCTAAATAGTGCCTCTACACTACCGTGTGAAACAAAAATTCGTGTTTTTACGGAAATTACAATGAAATGCCGTGAGCGCGTTTCAACAAATCCGAAGATTTTTTTGAATAGCAATAAAAGAAATAAAGTATTTTTTAAACTTATTTAACAAACTCGCCGAGTTTATCAGGCAGGAATGCGGGACATCAACGACCTGAAGCAACGTTTCGTCTCTGTTTGGGCTGAGCTGAAGCAGACCGTCGTCGACAAGGCCATTGATCAGTGGCAGACAAGGCTATGAGCGTTCGTTCGTGCCAAAGGACAGCATTTTAAATACCTGCTCAACTGACTCGTTGTTATTGGACAAAACTGTGGGCTTACAAAATACGCAGCTTATTTTACCACGAAAGTAACTTTCTCGTACGTTGACGTGTATTGCGCCGATATTCCACTGTTCCCACGAGAATTTTACATAATTGAAGAATATAAACACGTAAGACTGACTGATTACTCTTTCGTTGCTTGTTGAGACTGAAAAAGCAACAGCGTTGCTATTGTGTAAAAACTTCATGTATAATAAAACGTGCTCACGGCATTCCGTTGCAGTTTACGTAAAAACATGATTTTTTGTTTCACACGGTAGTGTAGAGACACTGTTTAGGTGAAATGAAAAACGTGTACATTGCTGAGTAGCAGATTTATTCGGGATACTACCCACCAAAGTTTATCAAAATCCGCTAAGTTTTATAGAAGATATGATACAACACCTTGGCTTACATTTTTCTGACTCACAATGTAGGAGTTCTACGATAAAATCAACCACGGTACCATGGTACAATCTTGTACCATGGTACATACCGAGGTACAAGTACATGGTACATAGTATAACCATGGTTAACTTACCATGGTACAAACTATGGCTGTAGCACGGTATGGTCGCACCATGGCTGTACTATGGTAGTTGAACCATGGTCGAACTATCTTTCATTTCATTTACCATGGTTGTAACTTGTAACATGGTTGTCGTACCATGGTTTAGCCATTGTCCTGGATAAACCATGGTTCATGGTAAATAAACCATGGTACAACTACTATGGTACGACTGTCGTTGATTTACCAGGGTACACGGTTATACCATGGTAAATGAACCATGTTGCAACTACTATGGTACAACTGTCGTTGATTTACCATGGTACACGGTTATACCATGGTAAATGAACCATGTTGCAACTACTATGGTACAACTGTCGTTGATTTACCAGGGTACACGGTTATACCATGGTAAATGAACCATGGTACAACTACTATGGTACAACTGTCGTTGATTTACCATGGTACACGGTTATACCATGGTAAATGAACCATGGTTCGACTACCATGGTACAACTGTCGTTGATTTACCATGGTACACGGTTATACCATGGTAAATGAACCATGGTTCGACTACCATGGTTCAGCCGTGGTACAACTAAAACCATTATACCGTGGTAGTCGTACCATGGTCGTAGTTATCATGGAACTCTTTTACTGGTAAAAAGAGAGGTCACCGACAGTATAGAAAATATAGTTAAATTAGTTACACGCCCCGTAGAGAGTTTATTGTGACAAAAGAAGAGAAACTGATAATATATGATGTGAACGCTGTTACCTGGCAAAATGCGACGACGGCTCCGGCAGTAGATAGGCCAGTTCGGTCTCGTCGGCGCCGACCTCATTCAGTGACGTCATTTCCGGTTTCACGACAGGATGTTACGATCCGCGCAACTGCTGAGAACGGATTGAAACAAGACGCGGCGTCGGCAGAAACGATCTATTACGTCGATGACACACTGGCGAGAAATGGGCGCCAAAATGACACACTAGCGAGAAATGGGCGCCAAGATTCGCGGCGGATTGAGAACCCGTCTATCACTCGCACATTTTACTGACGGAAGCCACGAGTTTTTGCAACAGTGAAAAAATTGTGGCATTGCGTATCTCTGCTGCAGATAATATATGTTACAGTTACGATGATTAGTATCAGGGTTATGCGGCTGATTTAAGGTTAGAGACTGCTGTTGAGTTTACAGTCATCTCGTTCCCTTCCAACTCGACCCGAAGTCAAGTCGTTTTCAAGGTCAATTTAACCGTAAACTCTAACACTAAACCTAACCTTAATCCTAACTTTAACCCTTGCCCTAATCCTAACCCCAGTACCAACCCTAACCGCAATATAAACCACAACAAGTTCTAACGAGTTGGGTTCTCGACGAGTTGACCTGGAGACAACTTGACTTGCGGACAAGTTGGCAGGGGATGAGTTGACTGAATGACGAATTGTAAAACATAGCCAACAATGTAACATCGTTTCCACAAACGCTTCACGTTGCAAGAGATAGTAATCTCACGCGCTCGCTTGTTCTCGCTCGTTGTTACCGTTTTTACCAGCGAGCGAGTGTGTGTAAGCGTGTCCCAGTTCCAGTGTGTCTGAACGAATTCGAGAAAGTGCAAGCAATAATACTATCGCTTGCAGCGCAACGCGCAGGGCAACGCAACGCGCAGGGCAGCGCATGTGGAAACGACGCATTGGGCACCAACTATCTCCTACGGCACATAACCAAAGCTGAAAACTAGTGTTTTTAAGAAAAAGTTTTAGATTTTTTAGTTTTAGGGCTTTAAAACGTTTTAAAGTTTTTTGGGGGGTGGGGTGGGGGGTGACGTTTACTTTTTTAGGTATAAATTAAATTCAATCGATGCCAGTGACGTTTTATGTTTATCCGAGTAAAATACTAAGACAATTCAGTTGAGAGAAGAATTGTCACAAATTACAATGACAATGTGAATACTACATTATTAAATTACGTGATAAATAATAAAGTGGCAAAAAAGCTTAAAACTTAAAAATTAGACTTCTAAGTTTTTTTTAGAAACCTTAAGGAACAACCCATTTCGACAGTTCTGCGTATATATATCTACTGTTTAATTCGGTGTCGGTTTTTCGTAGCGTCACTAGACAGTCCGTGCGTCATGGACCCGAGTCGCGTACTGCCATAGCGTGCAACGAGCCTCGGCCGGCAACGTACGTGTCTCGTGGTATTGTGTTTGTCGACTGTTGGGAGGAGACGATATCTAGCGACAACGCAGATGAATTCACACGCGACGGCGTCCCATGAGTGAGTGGACTCGACCGATCGTCAAACTAACTTGCTACTCACTAGCGACGACCGCTGCTGCTGCTGCTGCGGCTCATTCATTCGACGATTCGTTAACGTGGGGCTCCGCACAATAATTTGGTGGGTGGGACGAGTATTCGACCACTTAGTGTTCATTGTTCAATGAAAAATATTAACGGCAGCCGCTGGTTATGGCAATGCTTTGAGTTAATTTGAATATGTTTTTCACTGCAAAACAGCACGTGTAAACTTGGACCTGCTTAGGGTTAGGTTTGGTGTGCTTTCTATGTTTCTTTCGAGTAAGATCAGTTCGTTTTCGGTTTATTTGGCCGCATTTGATGCGAACTGTTGCGACCGATAAACCCGTAGCGTGGTGTGTCAATCTGTAAGTCTGTAAGTCTGTCTGTTACGCGCCTGTGCAGTGCAAAACGGCTAAACGAATCGACATCCTCTTTGGGGTGCAGATTCTTGGAGATACAAGACACACTGTATTAGATGGGTGAGGGTTTAAATCCGTTTACGTCGAAGGTGGGGAGTGGGGGTCTGAGATGGCCCTCGCTAGCCTCAAGTCACTTCTATGGACCTTGTATTGAATCACGCTATCATTCGTGACCGCTTGCAGGCGGCGTCAGATTTTCTCAGATTTGTGACGAGAATGTGATAAGACACGTGCACGAGTCTCTGGTCTCAGACCAGTTACGCTGTGGAAAGAACTGTACAATAGACACAGATCCTGGGATTGGCGGTTCGGATTTGACTGAACTTCTGGCGTCACAGAGTGGCTGATCCACTGCACGTGGATCAAGATCCACTGTACGTGGATCAAGAGTTGGTCGTTTCCCTTTGTTATGCATGTGATGAAACTATTTTGCTAGGGTTTGGCAAAATAACGACGGTTAATCGTTTCAATAGGAGCCCGAAGTATTTTGTTCCTATATTTTGCCATTTTCTCCACTTTCCCTCCCCCTTGCCATAGGGGGATCGGGACCCCCATCTAATTCCCTGTGCCTTTGGTTCCCAAATGTCTTCATTTCGAACAGGACCTCGATCGGTGCAGCCGTTTTTGTACAGCACAGACTGGGAGATAGACAGGCACACGACACCGCAAGATTATCGGTGGCATTCGAGAAAACTTTAATCGTTAACTTCTGTTAATATCATGTTAGTGAAAAACGTTGTATGATAGCAGAAGCATACCTGCAGCATTTGTTAGTGAACGACTCTTCAGCTTCTTTCGAGATCTTCATCGATCGTCAACGTTTGATTTTGTTTAGAAGACAATTTTAAAACTTACTAATTGTGTCTCGTCTTGGACACCGATGACTGCTTAACGAATGCAGTTTTTGGCCGTTTTGTGAGCTTGCCATTGTCCAAAAATAACACTACTATTGTAATAACTAAGCGTTAATTTTCCCAAGTTAACTATTAATTTTTTAGTTGCTATCAACCTTGTTTCGACGACAGTGGTGCATATGGTTAATGCTTTGCTTACCGATCGTTTTTTTCTTTTGCCATTTGTCTATGTTGGCCACTGTATTATGTCTTGCTCGATTAATCTATTTACGGATCAGTAACGCTACGTTACGCTACACAATGATGATCTTGTCACCGAGGTCTGGTTTAAACGATAAAGAGGTCACTTGAGTCTGAAGCATTGTTCGTCAGAAGTCATTTGTATGGCGACAATCCTTCGGCCCTTCAGCGATCACGCGTGGCTGTTTTTATACCTCTTAGTTTGCTATGGTTTGCTATGTATAATTGAGAAAACAGGCATGAAAAATACGACTAACTTAGCAAATATTTTGGATAAAGTCTGTAAAATCGTAGGATGAGTAGCTGAGTAGTTTATGCGATTTGCAAAAAAACCTTAGGAGGAAAACTGGAGGATGAACTTATGCGAAACTTTGAAGAAAAAAACTTGGGAAAGATTGAAGGCAAACTTGGGAATTTTCTTATTGTCTGTAAATCAGGCTTGTGCTTTTAATCGTAGCTTAACTAAATGTGGGTAAAAGATCTGATCTGTAATGCGTGTTGTTTGTATACTTTATGCGTAATATTTAGAGTGGGCCTATTTTTATCATAATATTATAAGATTTGCACAAAAAGTTTGGCAGAAATTGACCAGAGTTTAGAGATAAAAGCGCTGAAAGTTCTGTGGAAGTTTTACATAATCAGAGAAATTTGTTCCAAGTAGTAAATATGATTTTAATTTAGATATTTTCCACAAATAACAGCATATTGTGGGTTTTAGTTGCAGTGTTGCATGATGGCTTTTTACACTCAATCACTGATTTCCTTTGTTCATCGTGCCTACTCAAAACCAGCTCAAAACATCGACGAATTGTAGCGAAGAAAGCAAATTTAATGATTTTATTGTACTTAACGATTTTATATGTCATTAGTTTTTTTGTGATTTAAGAAATTTAGCTATCTTCTCTTTCTCTCGCGTCCTTTTGCAAATGCATTCTTGCCGAAAAGCTCTTAGTGGCACAAATGATAGGCCATCGTATGTTTTTATTCGCGAGATGGCAGCAATGTTTACAAGCACACCGAATTGACTTCAAGTGAGAGTACTTCTGTATAACACTGACAGCTAAGACTATCTGTCGAATGCAACTTGACGGCTACATTAATTGACGTTAACTAATAACGACAAGCTACAGCGTTGTCAACGCTATTCATGTACCGGTACTGTGATGAAAGCCATGGGTTACCTTTCACATAAAACGCTGACCTCATCTCAGGCTCTCAGCGCCTGTCTAACATCACAACATTACGTGAACTCATTGTTTCGGACATATTTTCTCTAATCTCTTGATTTTGAAACTGTCGGTATCAAATCTTTGAATTAATTTACTGCAAACTTCGCCTCAGTCAAATATTGATGATTGATGACGAGATTTTACACAATCAATCAATCAATTTATTATCAGTTCTCGCTGATTGCAATCAGTCTCGGCGGGCGCTCAGTCGTTTTACACACACCGGTACATGTATGTCACAAACTCTTCTTATCTATTTGCTAGTGAATCATTTGGGCCATTCCTACAGACCATATTGGTATAGGGCGATGATTTGATTTTACCGTGTGTATTTGCGTATGCGTTTGGTGTGTGCTCGTAGTGCAGTGTGTGCGGGAATAAGCAATGAATGAATGAATGAATGGAGTTGACCGTGCAGTCACGGGTCGTGACACGACGTGATGCATGATTTATCCCTAATGTCGACGAAAACCACCTCAGCAACATACTGGTAAGCCACAGGCAGGAGGACAGAGATCTGACGACGCGTTGTCAAAGTATGTTTGGCACCATGTGCCATAGTGTGCTAACTCAGAGCCGACCACTGACCTTCGCCTCCACCAACAAAACTTTATTTTGTGGCATGCAGGTACGAGTTTACCAGGTCAGTGTAATTTATCAAGGTCATTGGAAGCATAGATGTTAAAAACATTAACTTGCAAATAAAAAACATACAAAACATGTTTTAAACTTTAATAAAAAACATTAAAAACACGAATAAAAAACACAGAACTTAATCGACGTCCCCAGTGTCACTCAATGTTCGTCCCAGTGTAATCGACGTCCCCAGTGTCACTCAATGTTCGTCCCAGTGTAATCGACGTCCCCAGTGTCACTCAATGTTCGTCCCAGTGTAATCGACGTCATCTTCTCTGCCAGGAAACATGAACCTACTATGATAAAGACTGGAAAGTACTAAATGTTACAAATCGAAAAAAAGCTAACCGCAATTTACCGAAGAGAAATGCATAATAAATTTGTATATTGATGTTTTAACAACGACAAAAACACGACAATAAAAACATAAAGAATTGAAAACATAAGAACATGTTTTTAAACTTGTATAAAAACATAAAAAACGTTTTCACATGATTGGAAGTACACGAGTAACTAAATGCACACAAGAGGTCTAATTCTTTTCTAAACACAAAATTCAGTATTTATACGAAAATTACATCTATCGCAACCAAACAACATTTACCTTGGCGTTTCATTAATCTCTACCACAGACCTTCGTTAGAAGAAGCTTGTTCAATTCTTCCGGTGCTTGCCACGGTAGTGATGTGATGCGACGTGGCAAGAAATCGGTCGTATGTGTAGCTCAGTGTGTAGCTGCCCTCGTCCCGGTTCATAGAACGACGTCCCTCCTTTTGAATGCGTACCGCTTCTTTCGTCCAAGATCGTCAGTAGTTTATAACAGCTGGCTTTCTTCAGACATGCGAGATAATTTTCACGGAGTGCATGCAGTATATTTCACGAAGAGCGTCTCTGCAGTAGGAACTGTGTATTGTATGTAAAAAGAACCGTTCGTGCTCCGCGGTTTAGAGAATAGATTCACACCATTGTCTGATCGAATGTCATAAAAGGCAACTAAATTTTGTAGCACGCTATTTTTGTTAGGCGTGTTTGTCTATATGGGGCCGGTTATACCGGGCGCAGCCCGGGTCGGGCCGAAGGCCCGGCCGGCTGCGTCCATAGTAAGATCGCGCGCGTGTGCATATTGAATGTTGGCCGTTGCCGCTGATGACTAGTGTGTAGTTTCTGAGAGTGACGAAAGTAGTAACGAATTTTTTTATTCGAAGGCCTCTGAAACTGAAATTTTGACACGCGTTCGTCTCCATTTTGAAAATTAGCCACGATTGACAGAGTTAGATGCTGCCGAAACAGCCAATTTTCTGTATCTAAAACGGACGAACAGCGGAAACCGCCAAAACAACAAATTGTGCGTGTCTAAAAACGACCGCAAGAGCCGAAACACTATAGCGTTGTGATTGGTTAGACTAAAAATAGATTCTGCTTTTAACGAGATGAAGGAATAATTGGGCGTGGATTAATGTATCACAACAGTAATTAGTGCACTGCAAAATCGACAGGAAAGTATTAGACAAATTGAATGTATTGTTCTATAATGTGAACTTTGTAATAATAATACTAGTCAAATTCTTCTTTTTTAGTGTTAGAACTCTGAAATAAAAGTGTGGTTTGAGAGAAGTGATACTTAAAAATGGCGGCGGGAGGATGTTGGAACAGCCGCTTCTGATGAGCTCCGCCCGGAGTTTAGGTTTTATAATGGGTTATTTGTGAAAAATATTGTCGTTAGGCCTACTCAATTTTTGCCACACGACGCATATTGCGTTAGGGCGTCTATTGCTGTGGCGACGTGGCTGTCAGCTGTCTGTCACGTTAATGTATTGTGCCCAAACGTCTAAGTCGGTCATCATGCAACCTTCACCATTTTGTATTCCAGCCATTCTAGATTTTCCGGCCATACCAAAAATGAACCCGATAGCTAGAGGGGATCCCCTCATTGAGGGCGTCAAATAGAATGGCGTAGATACGCCGTGCTGAGATACACATGCATTACCGCTGCCTTCTAGTGAAGTAAAATGGCGATTATCTTCACTTTACTTCACCACAGGGCAGCACAATACGACACACAATACGAAGTACAACAAGCGTCGGGCGGTTTGTCAGCGATAGCTGAGCTTATTGTTGTAGTTTGTGCAAGTGCAATCAATTGCTGATGTCGCGCTAACATCTGTCTTCCATGAAGATTCGTACCCCAGATACATAATAATGCTATACAAATTCATCCCCCAGTGTGAGGTTTTAACCTGTCCATGAGGATCAATCCCCAACTATGGCAAATTTTCCGTAAAACCCATCTCCGAAATAACTTATCATGTGTAGAGTGGGACGTAAAGTCCTACTTACTCGGTTATTAGGTTTTCGGTCAGTATTACTGCTGCTCTACGGGTTCTTCGCACCTTTTAAATTCCGACGGACGTGCGGCATTTCGCACGGCGTCGTCGGAAAGCAGGTCACAACTGAGATGGAAGCATCACGCCGAGATTCGGCGAACTAAATTGCAGCGTAATTAGTAGGCGCCAACTGCCGCCGATGATTGTGTCTGGTAATCAAATAGAACCGGTGGCTTGGCAAACATGAATGCGAAGAATTTCCCCGGTAGGTCGGGCCCCTAGCGAATGCGAGGAGAAACGAGTCTGCAGGTGCTCGACATTAGCTTGACGATCACGTCTGCGTGAACGCCTGTCGCCTGCAACTCGCTGCCGCGGACCCCTACATATGCCAACTTAATGCTGCCGGCGCGACGCCGACCAGTAGTTCGCCAGTCGCCGACTTTTATAAGGCAGTGGATAGATGACCAGGGACAACACTTCGCTTTGTACCGATGCTGATAATTGCAGCCGACAGATTGAAGTGGCGAGACTGTTTGTGTGCTGCCGATAATGGTCCCAGTGGAATTCAATAACAGTAAAGTGCGCACTTTGGTGGATGGCGCGAAGGAGTGGCCTGACTGCTGTGCACTGTCGTTGAAAGTTGATATTGTAGCTGTCATGAAAATGGTGGCCGAAATCCCGGTTAAAATTTACCAGTTCGTGTGACAAGTGCATGATCCGCGAAAATACCGATGTTTGTATAGCATTCTAGCACTCCTACTTGCTCAAACGCAACTCCGTTCTCAAAATAAACATTTTGTCTCACGCCTGTCATTATCAGCTTTTACTTTTAAATCTCCCGACTTTCTCAAAAACTGTATGCTATATGATCAATGTCTATGCCATGTTGTATATTTTCTATAGTTGTATATTTTTCTATGTTTTTTGGTTTGTTTGTATTGTTTTCTTTATCATGTTGCTACTACTACCTACGGGTGAATAAAGATGAATATAATAACAAAAGTAAGGCCTACGCAAGAGAACAAACACTGCGCTATGGTTTAAATAGGCATTTAGACCCGCACGAGAGAACCAAAATCGTTGTTTCAGACAAGCTTGCTAAGACTATGTATCCCCAAAACGCTTTTAAGGCCGGGGCTTCACCCGGACCCCGTTGGTAACTTACCCGCCAGCTGGATTTGGTTAGATCTCATAGCAGCTGGCTGGGAAGGAAGGAAAGAAAAGAAACAGAAAGGAAGAAAACCCATTGACAGCCTTTGCACCAACCTTTGAACCCTAACTGGCTGCACCTCTGGATAACCACACGCACGATGTAATACTGAAACATAGGCCTATGCAACATAAAGCAACAGAAAACTTTGCAGAGAATCTCGCCAATGGAAAGGTCCCTCGAGCTGTCTTCTGTAGGGGCCCAAAATTTAAAGTTACGCCGCTGTTATTTCGCCAAATTATGCAGCTGCATCACAGAACACTGTAAAACATCTGGAACAACAGTCTAAAAATTATTATCTTCGAGGAAATTTCTGTAAAGATCGTATCAGCTCCCATCGTCGTTAATGACGGTGCAAAGACTCATAGGCCTACCTCTTCGAGGCTAGAGAAACAAATTATTTTTATTCGAGTGAATCACCCGATGGTGTAGCGTTTATCGGCGCTATTCTGCTGCATTTCGGTTTACCTGCCGCTGACTGCATGGACTGAATGTCATACCCTCGTTCACGTTTTTATTGAAAATCTCTCGAGAATATGTTTTCCGAGGCTAAAAATGCGAACAGGCCTGCCGACAGTGTAGGTGTTTTCATATCTCGCAATATCCTACCTATAAAAGCCTGCCTGTACTTGCCGTTTATACCGTATACTGTATGTTTTCGGTGTAAATAATGGCGAAAACATTCATATCGGACAGCGGTTATTAAACGTCATCAGTCGTAGATCAGCAGTATGCAGTATAACACCGGTTCCCGACTGACATTGGGCGTGTTGGTTGCGACGATTATGGCAACCGAACATTTGCCCTCTCCGGACATACATCTGCCTCATACTAGGACCGACAAGTTTAGGCTCGCGTTACTGCTAAAGCTAATGCTGTCGCCAGTACTTCAGACTTCATTCCCTTGGTGGCGATGTAATGTGAACGCTGGCATACTGCGTAAGCTGTATAGTTGGAATAGCTGGGGTGGCAGTCAACTTATCGCCAAGTCAAGTCGTTAGAACTCGTTGAGGTTAAGGTTAGGGCACAGGGTTAGGGCCAGTGTTAGGTTAACCTTAGGGACTAGTTGACCATCAACCGACTAGTTGTATGTCAGGCTTGCCACCAGCTCCGTAAGGGACTTAGCCCCCTGAAGAGGATGGAGGGCAGATGTGAGGAGGGAGGGGCGTTTGTTCTGGCGAGAAAATGTTGAGGGGGCGGACGAATGTCCTAGAATAGTGACGATATTGACGTGTAGCAATGACGACCACTCGTTTGTCTCGACTGTGACGACCAGATACGCTTATCTGTACGGATCAACGCCCGCGACGCTTGCGCTATATATAGAGATACGAAGAGAAGCATCGTTACGTGGATGGATTGATCACACAAGTTCGTCGACGACGCAGTAGTCTTGTTCTTGCAGCGAAAGATTGTTGACGTCCTGTCTCGGCATGAGTTGCATTGATCTTGTGTATTTACAAAGCTGTCATGCAGTGTCACGCCGTATAGCTGCAGTCAACTAAACGTTTTGGCGTAATGTTATGCGTCTGCAGTAAAGTGTTCCGAGTCTTTACTGCAGACAGTTTCGTCTAAATCAAACCAAAAATACAAGTTGTTAGCCCTAAATTAATTTGCGATGCGTGATGGCGTCTGTTCGTCTGACAAATAGAGCAGCTGCAGCACGCGAGATATTTCAGTGGTTCATAGACAGTCCCGTTAGCCTGCTTTTAGTATGCAAATCGGTGCACGGTGTTGCCCATACGCCACACTTTCAGACGCTAATAACAATCTATTTATGCTAGTGAAACTGTTTGCAGGACGGCGGCGTCCATCTCAGTATTGAATAGCCTATTGTATTTATACGCGTATTATGCAATAGTTATCTGGGCTGTCTTTACCTGCGCGCCTGCTGCGAGCAGCTATTGTTTTTTTCGCGGTGTCTGTCTCTCCGCACACAATCTCGAAAACTACTAATCAGAAACTGGTGTAACTGGGTAGGAATATGCTCCATGGTAAACGCTAGAAGTAGTTGGAAGTTGGTGACATTTGACCTTGACCTTTGACTTTGACCTTCGTACTTTTTCCATTTTAGACTATATATTTTGAATGGCCTGGCCAGCTTCTGCAGTCGTTTGGATACGTTCAGCACGTGTCGGTACCCACTCACAATGCTGGACACGCTCTCGATCTTGTTATTACCAGATCCGATGTGGCAGTCACCAACCTGTATGTCGGCGCCATGATATCTGACCATGCTTTCATCCGTTTCAAACTCAGTGTGATGAAATCTATGGAGGTGAATG
>Ga0126335_1000889_pt1 | contig 15624 bp, 9 predicted proteins | sample OlaspJWI45metaG_FD_108409 | JGI IMG/M metagenome (GOLD analysis project Ga0126335, IMG submission 108409) | Marine gutless worms symbiont microbial communities from Oahu, Hawaii - Olavius sp. 1 OAHU.JWI-45 metaG | ecosystem: Host-associated > Annelida > Digestive system > Unclassified | place... | reverse complement strand
TTCTCCCTGTGATGATCACCTTGCTACAACATGACACACAACTACACACACCAAACACATGCACGCTGTACAGTTCACACGGTATTTAGTTTTATTCTCCCTGTGATGATCACCTTGCTACAAAATTTGTTAGTACTACCTGAACAGAATGTAACGTACGCTAGTCCAAGTTTTCTCGAATAGTGGGTGAATGTCTCTAAATCTAATTGACCTTTTCTTGCCACAAGTCCTACAATTCCCAAAAATTAACACAAATTAATCCTGTTCCGCTGCCATTCATATACTCAAACCTGAAAACTGCAACAGCTGCCAAAGCAGTACAACACTAGGTGTCATCACAACTTCTGTGTAACATAAATGCCAAATGATAACAAAATGCAACAAAGATTTTATAATGCCAATTTGCAGCCTCCATCTTGGTACGTTTTTATGCATACAATGCACACAAAACTAAAAATGTCAAATGAGTTGGACTTACATTTCCTAATAGAATCTTCAAAGCCAGCTATGCTCTGAGTAAGATCAGCAACATCATTCAAATGTCCCTGCACCAAAAATTGGCAAACAGTCAGTATTTAGATCGTTCACTTAATTAAGACTGTAATATGACATGCACAGAAGACCTGGTGATGATCTCTGATCACAAACCAAGTTGTCCTAACTTACTTCACAGCTAGCGGCACTCATCATACAGAAGCTGTTTGAAAGGCATGTCAGGTGTGTTGGTCTGTTAACCCGGGTGTCAAACATCGCAACAGCTGGATGTAGACTTGTAATCTTGTGTGTACAGACTTACTGATAAACTCTGATCACAAACCAAAAGTTAAGTCATTCTGACCTGATTAAGCTAGCATGCTGGGTGGCTTGCAAAAGCTCATTATTGATTTCTCTTAACGGCCATTTATACACACTCTGCTCTATGATATTCACCAGGTGGTGTCACTGGTGTCTCACTATTCAGATCTGCTGCCAGTAATTATAGTTTAATAAGTCATCTAAAATTTCTTAGCTCAGATGGTCCCATAAAATAACTGACAAACTGCATCAGTTACAACTTTTGACAAATGTCATGGTGAATTAAGACAAACTCTCAAACTACACATTACATGCATTAATTGACACCATAAAACTCCGAGTACGTAAGCATATAGAATTTAGCTGCTGATCAGTATGTGCATTCCTGATTTCTTACTGGTACTACTGAGAAATGAGATGCATATACAACAAGTGTCATATGACTCCATATACCATACACACTGTGACATACCCAGAACTGCTGAAACTGGCACATCTCCAGCATGTCAGCCAGTGCATCAATTCGTTGCAGCGGGTCTTCATCCAACTGAACAAATAAGAATGGGAGTAACAATTATTCTAGTAAACATTCCATACAACATTATTACACAGCATTTTTCCTCAACATTTATAACAAAAAACTGGCATTAACGATAACTCTGGGGTTGGGTCGGTTTTAAAAACTGAAACAGTGTTTTTTTCCCGAAAACCGACCAAAACCAAAACTGCGGCATTTTGTACCCTAGAGAAAGTAACCACAGGCTAAAACCTATCTTTGGCCGTAACTCCCTTATTTGAAGAAATATTGTGATTTCGAGGAACCAAAAAAAACTGAGAATAGGTCATATGACTACATACAAGGGGTAAATTTTTCGACGAAATCTCGGTATCTCTTCAAATAAGAGTTGTGAAGAAAAATAGTTTTTTTGCAATAAGTAACTCAAAACCAAAACTGAACCGAAACCACGGTATTACAGCAGTAACTAAACCAACCGAACCGGAAATTTAAAAAGTGCAACCAACCCAACCCTAGATAACTCAGGAAGAATTTTTGCCATAATGCTGACATTTATAAAAAATTCACCTATTCTTGTCAGTGTGCCAAGCCACAGCAAATATATGCCACTGACAACAGCGACAACAGTGAATTCCACTTCATAACAGACTGACAGACGTCCAGGATCACCGATTGCAATAGTCCGCACCTCATGCATTTAAAAAACCAAGATTAATCTTAACAAAATAAATATAACTAAAACTTAAAATACATGGTACACAAGAACACACAATTGTCAAAATAAACACAGCAGTAATTTATGTAATCAATACAGCAGGACACAGGAATGACAGCTATTTCATTTGCACTTACATGTAAAGAATCAATGAGACACTTGCACATAGTGTAGTCTGAATGTGGAAGGTTAGTCAGAGCTTTCAGCAGAATAACTGAAACAACTTGTAGCTGAAAGTGAATTGGATTGAACTGGTACCTGCAATGAAAACATATGACAATGTAGAAGTGGGTGGAAAAATGTTGTAAGTAAAGCCAGTGACTGCTGATTCGTATTGTGTGTTGAGTAATTTATCATTATGAAGCCACCTTTTGTCAAAAAATTGAATATTATTGATAGACATTTAGCAAGAACAGCAAGAACGTGCTATGTTGAGTTACCGTAATATGTACTCTATGTACTGTGGAAAAATGTTTTTGGCCACACATTGCACACACTCGACTTAGCACATTTTTCCATGCACGACATGCAAGGCAGCTGACAACGGCTACACTGAGTTAGCAGCTTAGCCCGTTTATTTAAATGTGGATGAATAAACAGACATTTTGGTGGCAATTTTAAATGTGTTTTTCTCGAAACACAAAAACACAGTACTTTTTCCACTTTCATCTTGAACTACATTAACAAGTGACACCATTAGCAATGACAATACAATATCTGAACTATTACAATGAAAAAAGTGACAGTAATGAATCCGCCAATGATACTTACAGTTTTAAAACTGCTAAATTAGCTTCCAAGTCATACGTGTTCTCAGATGCTTGTGCATAAACATACTGCTCTAATACTTTCAGATTCTCCGGATTGTATCTAAAAAGACAAATGATTTATTAATCATGATATATCCATTCACAAAACACACTAAGGCATTATTAAATAATAACAGCAGTTGGTACTAAACTTCTGCATGTTTTCACTACTGTACCAAGATTAAGCATGATGACATATTCTGACATATAGGACATGACCTCTCTATAGTCTCTAACAGCACTGAAATGTTCATATACAAATAAACATCAAAAGTTCAAAACAGTGACCAGACCCTGGCAGACTAGTGGGCAGGGGTCATGACAGCTGCTCATTCCATTGGGTGACTTCACTTTCTGCTTGGTCATTTCACTAATCAAAAAGACTAAGCAGAAAGCTTAATCTGAACCTCAAAATTCCAATTAAGTCCGACCTAGATTTAATTAGGACTAAGCTAAATCAAAAGTGGGTGTGGTAGACAAGGTTTTACTGTTCACCCATTTCATCATCTGATAAACAGAAACTTCAATTAAATTCATTAATCACTTGCCACAAAATGTTGACATCAGATATTGGAATAAGTCGTTAGTGACGTAATATGGTATAGACCTATATCTTTATAGGTAATAGGTATTAATGTCAATAATGTTCAACTAAATCAGAAGCAAATCAAAAATAAATCAAAAAGTGAAGTAACTTTCCGCTGAGAGATTGTAAATCACTATGCATTAAGGAAATTTCTCTAGGCCTACATGCATTGTTCAGATTTACTGGTGAGCTTTCGCTAATCAAACAGCTTAGAAATTTGATCAGTCGGAAGTACTGACTAATCAAACCAACAATCAAAACTGAAAAGCTAACTTCACTTTCTGATTTAGCCCAAAATTTTGACTAAGCAATCGATGACCAATCAAATGACCAAAGCAAAAAGTGAAGTTGCCCATTGGCTTACTGGACGTTTCGCTGACAAACCAACTCACTGACAGTCAACTCGCCGAATATGGCAACCTACCCACTGCTAGCAAACTAAGCCTGACTCTAGGCTTAAATCCCACCCTAACTATAAACCCTAACCAGTGAAAGAGAGTTAACTTGTCAGCGAATTGTCTTGTCGGCGAGTTGACCATCATCGATTTGGTTCGTCAGCGAAACAACTGGTTACAGCCCACTGCAAACACGATGAAACAGATGCACATCTGCACGTCAGCTGTCGCAAATTAATCTATTACAAAAAATCTTCCATTACAGTGACACCAACAGAAACAACAGTTACAATCATAGCATCAATACCAAATTCCTGAACTGTTGTCAGGAAAATGGCCTAGAGCAGGTTGTGGATTTACTAGACATCCTCCTGACAAACCGACCTTCCTTGATGAGCAGAGTGAACCGCATACCGGGAGTAAGTGACCATCAAGGGATACTGACCAGCTCACTTACCAAGGCAAGATACCGACAACCAGTTAAATGCAAGATCTATCTATGGAAATGCTCCGACATTTACTCCATCAAGGAAGAGATGGCCTACTTCTCTCACTGCTTCTTGACTGACTACATCATTAACACACCAGTTAATCAACTATGGCTTATATTCAAATCCAAATGCTCAGAAATATTAGAAAAGCTAGTAGCATCAAAATGCTCTTCTCAGCATTATAGCCAACTATGGATAACTGGTAATTAAAAGAATAACAAGGGGAGAGCACACAAAACGGCGAGAAAATCTATGTCCAAGTGAGACTGGAACGCTATCGTGGCTTACGTCACAAATCACTTGTCGACAAGCGTACAATATCTACCTCAGTACATTTATTTGTGATGACTCACACAAAAGTCCAAAGAGGTTGTACTCCATGGTGAAGTCCAAACGAAATAATTTCTCCAGCGTAGCACAACTAAGACACAACGGCATCACCTACTCTGACTCCAAGGTTAAAGCCAACTCACTTAATGACCAATTCGTCTGAGTTTTCTGGAAAAAAAAAACTAGTAATGTGATACGACCGTGTACCTGGCAGACCTTACCCAAGAATGGATGGACCCAATACAACCTGAGTTGGCACCTATCTGAAAGGAGAAGAAGAATATCAATTAATCCTTAAACTAACAAACAACAGTCAAGGAGTACAATGATAACCTGTCAATTCCCTTTAATAACTCCGAGACAGTTTCCTTCATATTCGCCATGTTCACGTGTTTAGATGACGCGGAGGTAAAATGCGGAATGCGGAAAATTGGCAACGGGCAATTTGGAGAATTTTTTTGCGGAATTATTCTGCATTTTAGTTGTTGTCGATTTTTCTGCATTCCGCACTTTGGTGACGAAACGGATGGGTGCGCTCCACTGTTTAGTTTGACCAGTCTTTATGCTGTCTGTTTTTGTGTCGTGCTATGGTGCTTTTGACAATTTTCATATTATAGGTACAAGTATTATGTTAATTAAAATTTGGCATTTGTTAGTGCTTGACTAAGTCCATTTCTTAAATTATGTAAATAACTGAAGTTGCAGTCACAGTTTGCGAAATACGTCTACTTATGGCATCATTGACTATGTATGATGCTTGTTACATCTGCAATCTCTAACTCCCATGTTATGCATTATATTTGTGTATGACGTCCGCCTTTGTGGGTGAATCTCACTGTTCTTACAACCATAACTAAGCCAATTCTTAACCGAGTTAGGTGTTTGTTTAGCTTATTTAAGGCTTGCATTAGTTAACCACCAACAATGTGTGACTGATGAAACGACACAAACACGTTTTGGCTTCAGTTTAGGCCTATTCTGTATCTGTGCATACAAATACGTCCAATTAATCCTTGACAAAATATGAGCATTAAAGGCTTTGCTTATCAAGCTCATCAACGTCAAACTTAAACTATTTCCGCACACAAATGACAAATTTTCCGCATTTCGCATTTTACAATTGCCCTTTTACAAGTTTTCTTTCTTATGTCAGATACGATCGATACAAATTCTCTTTGAAAAAAACTAGTGCTGTGTTGAAATCACATTCGACATCGTTTTATACGATATATCGATATCGTAACGGTTCGTTCACACCTGAAGTTTTAATTGTACTTTTCCCGACTGTTTTACCCAAGTCAAGTGAAGTTTGTGGTCCGGAGAACGTTTAATAGCATCACACAAAACACAAGTAACGATTAAAATCCCAAATTTTTAAAACAATACATAAAACCTTAGAACTTCTAACACATAAAAACATAAAACACACCTGCCAACAAATAATAATCGAATGTGTTCATGTAATGGCGAGAAGAAACAAAGAAGTGAGAAACTACATTCTACACAAGCAAGCTAAATTGAGTAGGCCGATTTTATTTGGGAATGTGACACTATGTTACATCTCATCTATTCGAAACCGGAAGTTGACGATTTAAGTTGACACTGTGACGTCATTGATTACGTAAAACGTAAACTACAGCAAAAAAGATAGTGTTGCTCACATAGACCTATAAATAATGTGTTTATTTACAGGTCTGTGGTTGCCCATTTACACAAACTGAGACTGACAAAATCGATAAATCATCAAAGACGAAAGCGTAAAACGTTAGACACTTTTTCAGTTTCTCGACGTATGAATGTAGCCCAAAGAGCGCTAGAGTAAACGATATCAATATTTTATACTTTATACCGATATTTTAGAATTATAAATGTCGGTGATTCGTACGTAGTTATAATTAGCAAGCGTTTATCGGTTATACCAAGTATTGTAGCATGCCAAAGGTTTTTCTGCAAACTGGACTGTCAACCTGTGACACTGTTTTATTTAACTGTAAATTTAGATTTAATTCAGAAATTCTTTCCTTTGGTAATACGTTAGTGAAACTGTTTGTGTAGTTCGTTTCTTATGTAGTGTTACCGTAATTTTCTTCTTCTTTTTGTGTTATTGTTCATTGTACGTTGTGTGTGTATGTGTTATGGACTTCGGTCTGATTCAAACACTGATTGATTAATTGATTGATTTTGATTATTGATAATTGGATATTGACCCAGCTCTTATTCACATTTTTAAACCAATCCGTACATTTAGTTATTCTACGATAAGTTTGTAAAGTTTTTAGACGTAAACGGCCGATTTACGTTTGGTATCGTTATCGACGTGGAATTAATTTGTGACGAGCGGTTTGAAAAACATTTGCCAGTTTATTAGTTAGCTTAGTAGTTGTACAAGTTTGTGCATATGTTTTTACAGCTCACTTGCATTATTTTGTTTTGATTTTTCACGATGTATGTTTGCTGAGCGATATTACAGGATATAGTCAGTAAGCAAATGCAGTGATCGGGTCATTAGGTAATTCAGCACCCTTGTGGGGTCATGTATGGTTAGGCGCTTGATTGCAAACCACAATTTGTAACATATATGATGCCGTATTAGGCCTATGAACCTATGTTTGTAGACCCCAATCATAATCCTAACACTGACCGGTCGCTGCCAACGCCAATCAAGTCTGGCAAACTTAGCGACGGTCATACCGCGTCTTGCGGAATCAAAAGCGAGACACATTCTGGTCAGACACTGTAGCAGCTAATCAGTCCTCACCGCGTCTACTATGGCGGTCAGTTGATCTGCTGTTGGGACGAGGCCGGACACCAGCTAGTGACGCCATCAGTGTCGATGAGTTTCACAGATTTTTCACTGACAAAGTTAAGGCGGTGCGCGCCACCACTGCTGGTGGTTCATCACCGACCTTCACAGCAGCACCTGCTGCCTCTTCTTTCACCGGCTTTCATAAGGTCACTGTTGATGACGTTTTTTCGGCCATCTGCCGGCTGCCGGATAAGAGTTGCATCGCTGACACACTTCCAACATCTCAGCTGAAGCTCGTTGCTGATCTGATTGCTCCGTTTCTGATGGAGCTAGTCAACCGCTCCTTGTCAGCAGCCACTGTACCGACAGCAATCAAGTCGGCGCTCATCACGCCATTGATCAAGAAGCCAGATCCACGGTCTTATGGGCCGATTTCCAATTTATCGGTGGTGTCCAAGCTTCTCGAGCATGTCATTTTCCGGCAGCTCTACAGCTACCTGTCTGCGGCAGACCTTCTGCCACGTCTGCAGTCTGCATATTGGACACATCACTCTACTGAGACGGCAGTGCTGAAATTACTGACAGACATTCTGTATGCAGTCGATGACGGCGACCTGTCTTTCCTCGCCTTGCTCGTCCTGTCTGCAGCATTTGGTACCGTCGGCCATGATGTCTTGCTGACTCGGCTTAAGGTCTTCAGTATCAGTGGTGCTGCGTTGGACTGGTTTCAGTCCTACATGACGAGCAAGGTGGAGTGTGTGCACTGTGCGGCATGGTTCGGCTCGGTCGACACATAAAACCATGCGGTTTGGCGTGCCACAGGGGTCTGTCCTGGGCCCCCTACTGTTCATCTTATACACTGCTGGCTTGATCGATCTTAGGGATGTTAACGAGTCTTAAAAAAATTCTCAAGCTCCAGAAAAAAATTTCTGGACGAGAAATTTCTGGACCGGAAATTTGCTGCTAGAACAGATGTGAGGCTGTGAGCATTGAAGTGTCTGCGAAGGAGACGCGATGTCTTTGTTCTTTGCCGGCGGTTGGTGTCTGATTACACCTCCCGCCCCGCCCCGTACCTCTAGTGTTGCCGTCTGTCTACCTGACGCCTTTTATCTGACCACCTCCCTCCCTCTTAGGTAATTACGTAACACGGTCAACTATTGTTTGCATCGCATGGTCTTTCCCAAGCCACTGCAGACACAAGGTACATGGAGTAGCGGAAGTTTGACTATAGTACATTACTAGTTAGTACTAGTTACTTTAACTTACTTATTTGCATTTTTATAGCTTTATGTGGTGTTTATAATACGATCTGTAACTACTGTGTGTGAACGCTTTACTTTTTGTCACATGAGTCTCATCTCGATCGAGACTAGTTAACATCCCTACTTCAGTCGGTTCTCTATGCCAGACTGATACATCGATTTTCTCGGTATGAGCACGTCACACCAATGCTGCAAGACCTACACTGGCTGCGGTCTCCGGAACGCATTGATTTCAAGTTAGCTGTGCTCACTTGCTGATGCCTGCACGACCTGGCGTTGCGGTTTCTTTCCGACTACATCCAGAGTGTCGCTGTTTCCAACTGCTGCCGTCTCCAGTCGTCGTTATCCTCACATCTAGTGATCCGACGTACACGGCTGTCCACTGTTGGCGATCGTGCGTTGCCTGTTGCCGGAAGCTGCCTCTGGATCAGTCTGCTGCCTGACGTCACCTCAGCTTCAATGCTGACTCTTTTTCGAAACCGCCTCAAAACTTATCTCTTTTCCCGTTCATTTCCTTCCTAACTGTTTTCGGCTTTTAGTTCTCCACACTGTGTATAGTAGTGGTTTAGCATTTGTACTTTAGGCCACTCTAAATAACTCTAATGTAATGTAATGTAACTGACGCTATCCCTAACCTTATAACCGTACTCTTAACATTAGGGTGTGGTGATGTAATAATGAGCAATGAGTAGAGGCTTAACGTCCCACTGGACACTTTATAGGTCATTTTGGGCCCATTCGGGGGCAATTTTTTATTTGTAAAGTGTATAATAGGCATTTTAAGCATTTTTACCATATATTCTAGGTTTTTACTGTATACTGCGCATAGTTGGCATCATATATCAAGGACATACAATGTACAATGACGCATTTTGTCCTCTGAACTCATATAGCTCTGGGTGGCTTCCCAGAATTGACCATGCCGAATGACTGGACTGGAAGTTACTTAGCTGTTGTCTCAGCTAGTTAGCTTATTCTAACCAGACTGTGTAAAAATGTAAATGCACATCATTGTCAATTAAACTTGATAGTTATGATTGATGCAGTTTGGCTGCTTGTTACTATAAATTGCTTTTGAGAGTATTGGTTTAGTAATGTGTATGATTATATACATTAACACATGAAGTTATGGTTTAAAGTCAACTCGTCCCCAAGCAGAGCTTATAGAAAAGAAATTAAAACGAAAACTAGAATTATTTGCACTCTTGGAGGTCCATTACCTCGCATGGAAACTAGGCTACTGGTTTAGGAATAGGGTTAGGGTCAGTTTCAGACTTTAGGGTTATGGTGTGGTAATCAGCTTACTTTCCAGGTGAGGTAGTGGATTTCCAGGAGCGTCGAATTATTAACTGTCATGTTTGGAATATGTAATCGAGAATTATTGGTGCTCAGAAAATATAAAATATTGACAGAAAAACGAACGAAGACGAGAATTAAATCATACAATAGGAAAATGTGTTTAGCTGTTTTGAAACCGATGAAATGCAAAATAAAATTATCAAATTGTTCCAGTGATGTTAATTCTTGTCCTTGTCCTTGTGACTCAGTCCTTGAAAAGTCTTTAATTTTCATTGACTGTACTTTAGTGTTGTGCAATTTCCAACAGCCGTTCAGCGTGTTTTCCTAAAGTGTAAGCTGACCAATCATTTGGGCTCACCGTACCCGTATGATAGTGATCGGACATAGCATCACTTTTGAAGTTTACAACTGCATGCCTGTCGCTTCAATTGCCCAGTTGTTCTGTATACTGTTCATTTGATTTCAAAGCTATCCCACTGACTCACTATGCTAATAGCACCTGTTTGATGTGTGTGTCTTGACTGTATTCTGCTGCATGCTGATTGGTTCATGTCTGACAGTAAGCGAGTGGCTTGTGCTGACTGTTAGGCAATTCTGCAACAAAACATAGTTCAGTTATGCAAAGTGTTACAGTAGGCCTACACTTTTTCAGATATTGTGTTATGTAGTAACTTATAGGAACTAAACCAACTAATCTTGAACTATACAAGCGTGTCTTGTCTTCTATTGCTGGTCCATTCGTAATTATGTAAAAGTTACACTGCTGTAAGTCCTTGTAAGTTCTCGAAGGCAATCTTAGGACAAGTCCGCATCCTTGTCTTTGTGGTTCTAGTCCTTGTCCATTACTGAATTGTTCTTGGATCATTGTTCATCTTATAGGATGTTCGGACTGTATGGTATCATGTAAAACTTGCATATAGCATATACACAGGTATATCTGTTTACTGTCGGCTGCAAACAGATTATAGTTATATTGTGTAAATAAGTGGGTCTCTGAAGCTGTTTGCTGCGGGGGACCAAAATTTGAAGTCACACTACTGACAATCACCCAAGGTCTTTTCTCCAGAATTGAGTTCCGGCACGTAAATGTGTATGAAAAAGGCAATTGCTTCAACCTAAATAATTACCAGGTGTGCAGGAACAAAATAATTTAGGGAAAACGAAACATCACAGTTGCCAAAATTTACGCCTGTCTTGGTGGCCCCACAGACTAATGTGCTGAGCCACAGTGCCTGTTAGCCTAGTTGGCTGGCCACATGCAGGGCCAGGGTTCAGTCCTCAAACGAGTGGTTCTCAGTAGGCTGGATTCTGCAGACATGCTGTGAGATTAAATTCTCAGGCAGTTGCAGAGGGTCTGCCTGTGTCCTGTTTAAACTGTGACAGGTTTAGTGGCGCTCGAGTGTGATAGGTGCCGGCCACATGCATAACAGATGGGACCACTATACTTTGTGTCTTAAATCCTGCCAGTCTGTAGCTCACTATGCTGCACAGTACACTGCTTAGCTAGGTAGGCATGTGGTATAAATTGTGGCTCGGGCTGGTTGGAAATAAGCATACAAGTGTGGGCGAGTCCAAGAGAAACCTGTGGCTACAAGCTGGGTGACTTAAATATAGAGATACAAAGCCTCTCTGGCTCTCTCATTACTAACTACACATACATGCACTGTCACTAAATATAGAGACAGTAGCCGTGCTACACCTACTCATCACACCACACATGCACGTAGGTTGTGCATTGAGCTTAGCCTTAGAGCTGGCCTCAGAGCTGACTGTTGCTACAATAAGGGACGTTAAACCTCTGCTCACTCACTCACTGCTACAATAAAAACCTAGTTAGTGCCACAGTCCCCACAAAGGAACAGAACAGTTGCCAAAATCTTGACACTGAAGATATTGAGTAGAGAGGTATTGGGATGGTATCCTCCTCCAGGAATTGGAGAGCATCATGGGAATGGTGAGTGAGGACGACGGAATGATAAACCCTCAAAAACGTGGAATGGCGGACCTCCAGAATGCCTGTCCCTCTGGAATGGCAAGCCTTTCCCTTTACCCCTGGGCTCTAACCATAAATGTAACCGTAATCTTTACTGTAACCCTTGCCTCAATCCTAACTCTAACCCTAACCAGTTGACTTGGGGTGAGTTGATATCTGGTGACGAGCCACCCAGAGTTACGAGCTGTTTTTGTCTAGTTATTGCTTCTGCACTCAGAGTTTTAACTGTTCCTGAGTGACAATACATCATGTTTGAATGTTGATTAGTAAGTGTATATATATTTGTAGGGATTTTTAATGCCATGTCTCCGATGGCACTTCCTGTTTGTGTGTTGATTCTCACATTTGTTGCCACTTTCCACCTGGGAAGGTCTTTCACTGAGGACGATACAAATGAGCAGTTTTATGCTCTGTCTGCGGTGGATGCCACGGGACACAATATTCGAATGTCTTCATATGTTGGCAAGGTACTGCAATAATATGCTCTCCCTGGAGTCATTATTTTGGCTATACCACGTACTATTTCAGCCATGTGTTATAATACCAAATATCTAATTAAGTTGTGTGCTGCATATGGTGCACAGTATGCCACAATTTCCTGTCTGACTTCATATTGTTTGTCATTATTTTGACAAAACTGTACCTTTTATTGTTTAGATATCAGTATCAGAAGTCTGTTTGTAGTGTATAAAATTGTCATTTTTAGATTTAAGTAGCATTTGCCAGCACTTTTTGTAACAGCAAGAATTTGGCCTGAATGTTGAGGTGGAATTGGTTCAGTGTGGGAGATGCATGTAAGTTTGCATTACTAGCTAATACCAAATCACACAGGCTTTTGACTGGTATAAAAATCAGTGACCTTGAATGGTCTGAAAACAGTACATGATAAATCGAAGATTCTAGTTTCGGATGGTGTATTAACTTATGGCAATATTCCCAGAACTTGCTGCGAACGAGTGCATTTAACAGAGGCATCAGTGTGTTGAGAGTGTAATTATTGGAGTCAGCGACGATGCCTGTCATCGCCACGTGTTGTACATGGTTACTACCTGCCTATTGTGAAAAACCACATCTGTTATCAAAAACCCAGCAAAAAGCTAGATTACCAACGTTATTGAAAACCACTATCATCTTTATCTAACTTTGTATGCATGTTGATAAAGAGGTTCCGCAAGGTACGAAGAGCTACAAATATGCATTTTTGAACATCCAAGATGGCGGATGGCAGCTAACTTGAATTAGTTAACTCGCTATAGCTCGGCCACAGATTGTCCGATTTTGCTGCATTTTTGCTCTATGGTGCATGTGAGGTTAGCATTCCCTAAAGAGATCACTGTCAAAACTGGAACTGGAAGTAGAAATTTGCCATCAGCAGTCGACAACTTGAATTTCGTTTTTAAGACATATCTGGTCGAAGGATCACAACACTTGCACCAAATTCGTTGTTGTATTGGTACAAAATGAGATCTCTGACAAGTTAAGTAAGTAAAACATATTGTGCATGCAGCGTGAGGCTTTAGATGGCAACAATGATAATTGTGACATTTCTAGTTTGTATTTTTCTGATGTACATGTGTATGTGCAGGTGTTACTGATAGTTAATGTGGCCAGTGAATGTGGTTACACGCATACACATTATATTGATCTGGTCAAACTTCAAGAAGACCTTGAATTTACTGGTTTATTTGATGTCCTCGCATTTCCATGCAATCAGTTCGGCGAGCAAGAACCACAGGTGATGAATAAAAAGTCAATCTGTAATTTGTAATTGCGCACTGTTAAACAGTAAAAAGAGGCCAACATGATTTGGCAGAGGCTGCATGGAATGACCCCGCACACACTGCATGAACTGCCGACTTGAGCCATGTGACAGACAGACTGATGGACAGACTGACAGATCTATGGAGTACGGACAGACACCGCAATCATTGGTAACAATAGTCTGCATCTGATGCATTCAGTGCAGCCTAATAATGTACATAATACTTGCTACGTGATTAGAAGTGTGAGCTACAATGCTTTTTGCAAGTAACTTATCAAATTTCATTTCTTGATTTGTTGGTGTTTTTAGTGGACTTAACAGTCTTATTACTTGGACAACGTAGGCATTGCTGCTTCAAGTGGAACAGAGTTTTCTGATAATGGGGGTTTAGTGATGACATCTTCTGTAGACTAATGATTGATTGTGTATATTGTAGGATATATCTGAGATAGTGAAATTTACGTCAAGTGTATATAATGTGAATTTTCGACTGTTTGATAAAGTTGATGTGATTGGAGATATGGCATCTCCGTTATGGACGTTTTTAAAAGGTAATACCTATGCTGTGTGATCTGCTATTTCTTGTTTTTGTAGTATGATAAACATGTCTACATGTCTTAGCATAATGTATACACTGTTGTGAAGAAATGATTTAGTAGTAGGCCTAATATCTTTCTTCTGTTACTGCAGTTTGTTGTTACAAACGTTATATTGCAAATAGGGCGGTACCAAATAGGGGTCTTGGCAATTCGGCCAAATATGAATAGAATATGAACAGTTGCTTCGAACTTTGAAGCAATGTCATTGTCAGTCATTATCATTAACATTAACATTGTTATGCTAAATGTTCATTCACGTTCAGTATCATCAGTTTATTAGTATGAGTCTATAATACCTATGTACTCACAAAGTCATTAAACTCACTAAAAACTAATTCAAAGTTAAGTGAAAAGACAGCTAGTTTTGTACTCACAATGCACCCAAATAGTTTCTGGTTTTAGACTTCGTAGGCTATATATCATTGGCCAACGTCAGAAACAAGCTCACAGTTTCACATTCATGACTGTTCGTATTCGGTTACTTTTAGCAGTATTATTCAGCCAAATATGAATACACTATTTGGCCTACTATTCAGCCCATGTAGAATATGAATAGAAAATTTGGTACAGCCCTAATTGCAAATTTGAGATAGTGTGTTTTGTTATAAAAGTTAAAACTGATTGGTCTTTTTATGTGTGAGTATTGGCTAATAATCTATGTTACTTGGTGTCATTGCTTGTTTATTTTTTGTTTGAATGATACTTTGAATTGAACTGGGTATTTAGGAACAGTTTGGCTTCTTAACGTTACAAATTTTACTTTAATATTTTATTATTTTATTAACACAGTATTGAGATATTTAGCATTCCAAGTTCTCAGTTGGTCATATCTAGTTGTTGTGCTACTGCTTTCAGAGGAGATGGGACATGAACCAGACTGGAACTTCTGGAAGTACCTGATAGATCACCGAGGTAATGTTGTTGGGTCATGGGGTCCACGGACGAGTGTTGCTGAACTCTCTACAGTTGTGAGGAAGGCAGTGGCAGCTGCACGCAGTTACATCAAGGATATGCCAATCTCAGATGACTCTGCACATCAGCATCCAAACATGATCAGAGAATTATAACACACAGCTTCACCCTTCAACCCCTGCGGGCTCATCTGATTACTGATGACGGTCTGGAGTAAAAGAGGGAACATTAACACAGCTGCTATAGTTACTATAGCACAGTGCAATACTCTTGTTGCACGATGTTCTAGACAGCTTATAGGTCCAGCAGATTGGGTTTTTGTCACACTGGGACCCTTGCGCTGTGATTAGCCTAGAGGCGGTTGCCTACAGTTAGCCTAGTTCATATTGTAACACAGTGGAGTGGTTCTGGTG
>Ga0126335_1000888_pt1 | contig 15624 bp, 20 predicted proteins | sample OlaspJWI45metaG_FD_108409 | JGI IMG/M metagenome (GOLD analysis project Ga0126335, IMG submission 108409) | Marine gutless worms symbiont microbial communities from Oahu, Hawaii - Olavius sp. 1 OAHU.JWI-45 metaG | ecosystem: Host-associated > Annelida > Digestive system > Unclassified | place... | reverse complement strand
CCCAAACCCCCCAGTCCGCTACCCTTACCCCCTTCAAATCCCTGGGACATTTTTATTGCGACACAGTGTAGAAGCTTGTGTGATTTTTGCATGTGACTTGTAATTCGTGGTGTGGCTGCAGGGCAAGCGTGGGAAAGATGGACCACCGGGTGCTTATGGACCAAAAGGAATGACTGGTGATCCGGGTCGACCAGGACAGCCTGGGTTTGATGGAACCAAGGGCATGAGGGGAGACGTTGGCTATCATGGAGATCCAGGCCTGCCTGGTGATCCTGTGAGTCAATTTAGTTTTTGTGTTGGAGCAGAAGGGGTTGAGGGGAGTGATTAGCCCTCGATATGATAGAAATGTAGACAAATATATTTCGATATACAGGAAGAGTGCCATATATTTATGAGCAATTCCTCTACTTTGCTGTTTGACTTTTGAGATCTCCACTGTACCTGAATTATTTATCATATAATATTAGTTTTCCATTTTGGAATTTTTGTTTTGTTTTGTTTTTGCATGCATTTGCATTAGTGTTTTTGAGTTTGTAGCCCTGATTCTTTTTTTCAGCACTTCTGTAGCTTCATATATGCACCCTATGAATACAGTTATTATCATTCTTTGACAGTTGAAACTTGGAAGAAAGTGATATAGCTGAATTTATATGTTTTACCAGGCACCTGATTACAAAGGTGAAATTCCAAGAGAAGGCCCACGTGGACTCAAAGGCTTTAAAGGCGATGACGGATTTCCAGGTTCATGAATGCTGATCATAGCAGTGCAGTAGTAGTGTAAAAACAATTTTGTTTATGCAGTTTTACAGCTGCTACCGATATCCATTTGATCACTGTAGCATACCTGTAATGTTTGTGTTTTTTGTTTGCTTTTCTTCGAGATCTTTGTACTAACTTTTAGTACCCTATGAAATGCTTTATTTAGCTTCACCAATCTCAGTGGTGTTGATTGTGAACCAGTTAATAGAGTACAGTTATAGATTAGTTGATTCATCATCAAACCAAATCAAATGCATGATATGCAGAGTGTTGTGGTAGACGTTCCTGTAGCATGATGTCTCAGTCTGTTAGTCTGTCAGTCGAGTCTGTCTGTCTGTTAGGCACCCATGCCCTGCAAAAATGGCTGAACAGATTGAGGTCTGTTTGCAATTGAGACTCTTGGGGGGTCTCAATCCTTGCATGGAGTCGACGCAATCTTGGCTAAATGACTTTGGCCACTTGTTAGAATTAGAATTTGTACTATTAACCTATTAATTTGGTTAGAATTATTAGGCTAAACAGTTATTAGTTTACAGTTAGTTGTGTTCACATCACTGTTGTGCTGATGTATAGGACGCCCTGGATCGCCAGGAAGTGTTGGCCCACCTGGTAGCCCTGGACTTCCAGGTCCCAATGGCCGGCCAGGGCCACAAGGAGAGCCTGGCCTCAGTATACCTGGTGATCGTGGTGAAGCAGGTATGTAAACAAATGTTATGTACTTAGTTGTCTGTGTTTAATGTGTAGTGACGGCACTGGTGGCTCACATCTTTTAGGTGGATTGCTGAAGAAAAGTAACATTAACAACAATAACAACAACAACAACAATAATAGTCCAGCAGTTATAATGCAAGATGAAGTGAACCATCAGTGCAGATCTAATATAATAATTCTGTTTGTGATTTTGTCTGTCTCTCTGTCTGTTTGTTCACTTATAACTTAGGATTGGGTGGGACGATCGTGTCAAAATTTTCAGGGTAGCTCCAGAGCATTCGGGATGATTTTAGTCAACAAATTTTGGGGGGTCATGAGTATGTGGGGCCAGAAAATTGGTACACACGGGTATGGGAATGGGGTGGTCTTGAGCGAGCAAAAGGCAAGGACGGCTTCAAACCATAGGCCTATATAATGCCCATCTGGATCAGCAAATGCACTAATGCTATTATAAATGTGTATCTCTGTGCAAGAATAGCTGTCTGTGGTTTTGGTTAACTATTCTGCTCTTCTTCATTTATGTTGAGTGTTTCAAAGGGGAATTTTTGGAGTAAGATCTTTGCTGTTTGGAGTTGCCTGTTAAACTAGTTGTTGCAGAATGGGCCGAAGCATACTGCTGTGTGCTCTACACAGGTCTTGTTGTGTTTGTGGCATTAGGCACATTTCTCATATGACATTAGTGGGTGACTGACTCTTGAAATTATGAATGCAAATTAGCAGTAGAATACGTCCTTCAGTCATCGTCATCATCACCATCATCATATATTCTTTTATTTGAAGTTGTCAAGTGTCAAGTGACAGGGTTGAAAAGCAAAAAGACAGGACATGGACATGGATAAACAGTAAATACAAATCAGTTAATATGAGTTGTTATATATAGCATTCTAACGAGGAAGTCATCATTGTTGAGGTGAGTGGTTTTGTTGAGCATTGTCTTGTTGTGTGACCTTTCTCGTAGTCTGTACAGAATGGCTGGATGATCAGGTAGGAGAGGTTGTAGGACGTGCCTGACACTAGCAGTAATGTCAGCGACAGATGAGATGTGACCAGCATATCAGGTGCAGTGTTGCTGATCACTAAAGAAGTCATTGATCCAATTGTAAATACTGTCAGGTAGGTCCAGAGTCGCCATCTTATTCAATATGTGGGATAGAATTTGTACTGTGATGCGTGTGATGTGTGTAATTTTGTGCTGTAGGTCTGCCGGGCCTGGATGGCAATCCGGGCTATGCTGGCGAGGCAGGACGTATTGGAGAGCCAGGTGACAAGGGTGAGAAAGGCATCCGTGTGATTGGACCACCTGGTGCAGATGGACGTCCCGGCACTGATGGCATATCTGGCCGGCCAGGCAGTCGAGGTATCACCATTATCATTAATTCATCATCATCATAGGAGGATTTATAGTGTGTCTGGCACAGCTCTAGGACATATTGTAAAAATTCGATTATAACATGCACAATTTGTACCAAAAGTAGAGGCCCACTAGTCAGGGTGCATATAATAACTAAAAAATCATAATAATCCGAAACTGTTTCGATTTGTAATATATCTATATTCGGCCATATATAAATGATTATTCTCACCAAACAGTCATTAGGGTATCAAATATGCGCTTTTTATTGCACATTTTTGTAGTATTTTTCCATAAACAAACAACATACCGGCTCATCATTACAGATCTGCTTAATGCCAGAATGGACCAAGTAAAAATGTTGTCCCTAAGTAAGCAAGTAAGTCCAGAGTCTTGTATAACAGTGCTAGACTTGCGAAATGCCGCACCTGTGCCGGATGATGTTCATCATGTAGAACGGTGTGTATTATACAAGTGTGTGTATTATAATCAAATTTTTACGGTAGGTGCATTACAGAGTCGTATGGATCATCAGCAAACACCAAAAGCCAAACTAGAGAAGTGTATTGTGCTGAATCATTTTATAGTGAGTTCAGGATCTGTGACAGCACATGCATGTTCTGGCAGTGTGTTCCATGCGGATGGGCTGGCATACACGAAGACGCCCTCACCAAACTTGGTGTGTAACCAAAGCAGTCAGAAGTTCGTCGACATAGACTGGAGACTGTGATGTGGACCACGATGTTGGTTAGATAGCCTGGGCACTTCCTGTACTAATGATTATCGTAGTGTTTGTGATGTGAACTGAGTTTGTCGGCAGTTGGTATGTTTTTGTGTTTTTGTCAGGTGATGCTGGTGACCCTGGTGTGCCTGGCAGACCTGGCTCTGTCATTGGCATTTCTGCACTGGTAGGTCTCCCTGGCTTACCTGGTCGTCCTGGTGATATTGGTGACCCAGGCCGACCTGGAGTTGATGCTCCCGATGGTGGTAAAGGTATGTACTTAGGCACTGCAAGTTCGCTTGTGTTATTGTTTGTAATATTTAAACAAGATTGCATTTCAGTTAAAAACAGACCACCCACATGCATATATTTAGTTTGTAGCCATCATGCACTAACAAAACATTGAGGAATAATGTGTTCTGTACAGTATTTTATGATAATTTTACGTTGATTATTTACTTGATAATTTCTGTTTATGCTTGTATTTTTACTGTTGGCAATGGCATCTGCTAGACCATAGAAAATCAATTTTGTTGACTTTTAGATATGGATAGAGCATCAGAGTGATATGGACTAAAACTTGTCTGGTCCATAGCTGTGAAACATGTTGCATATGGTTAAGGCTCACGATTTTCTGTGGCAAGCTTTTGCATTTTCCGTGGTTAACTGCAGCATGACCAAAATATGCATTTGAAACATTTTAGCCATGCTTTTAGGAGCACTGCCATTTATTACGGTCCTGTACTTTGCTTTGTCTTTCTGGGTTCGCGTGTGATCACTGATCAACTGATCAACAGCAGTTTATTGTCGAATGTGGACTGCCGCACACTTTACACCTTGAAGGTCAGGTCCACACTCAACGTGTCCTAGCAGTGCACGTCACATTCATTAACGTTTATTGATTACAGCATGCCATAGTAAACATGACTCAGTGACATGCAAACAACTTCAGCAAGCAGGTAACATGTATGCCAGTACAGCCTGTACTGCTTGGAGTTGAAACTTAATCAGTCACACAGGTACTGTGGTGACAAGTGATGACTGCAGGCCAGTGAGTAGGGGTGGTGGTATGGACACATGTTAGCCTGCACAAGCATACACTGAGTCACTGGCCTGCTGCAGCAGCTGGCTGGAGATGCTATCTCACCTCTGTCATCTCTGTACAGTACAAGAAGCTTTCTGAATTGCTTGGCCAAGAGTGTAATTTGACCCAAATCTAACAACATATTGCGGTATTTCGTGGCGTTGTGCCAGTTCCACAACACCATGGAATTCCACAGCATTTCTCAGAATTCTGTTGTGCGGCATGAAATTTTGCAGGCTGTGGAAAACCGTGGGCCTTGCATATGGTAGATGAATTATCATATCAGTGAAGCTGCAGCATGGTGGCATTTTTTCCTTTTGGATATCATTTCAAATTTTCTTACGTACTGAGTTAGTTTTGGCTACACTGTACATAAAGCTAGTGGAAATGACTATAATCAAATCATGTCAGTGATATGGTACACGTGTTATTGTGCTTCTACAGGAGTCAAAGGTGCAGATTGTGGCATATGTCCTCCAGCTTACCCAGGAGCAAAGGGTGACAGAGGCACCCCAGGACGACCAGGTTAGTCTGTCACATGTTTCTTCGAGAAATATGTTTTAAGAGTTTCAGAGTTATTGTCTGCATACATTTAGTATTTCACATTTTAATATTTTGTTATTGCATTTTCATCACGAAATCATGAAATATCAATGTTTGTTGGTGGAAATGTATAGTGTTGATTAGTTTTGAACTTGCACATTTGATGCAAAAATAAACCTGCGTTTTTTCAGAAAAAGCTTTCAGTGAGACTGTATTACAGCATTACAGGTTTTATTAGCTATGACTTCACTATGAGATTAAGATAAATTACAGTATTGGGTAGTTTGGAACTTATGCTTCAAAATATGTCATATGTTCAGAGTTATGCATTGTTGCAGGTCCGAAGGGGTTGACTGGATTCCCAGGTTATACTGGTCCTGTGGGACCAAAGGGAGCTGTCGGCCATCCAGGAAGTGATGGTTCTCCAGGACGTCGTGTAAGTGTTCATGGGATCTCTACTGTCACGCTGTCAGTTGCTATTTCTTGTGCATGTCCTTACGCAGTTGTGTTGCTTGTGGGAGGTTTCAAACTTTTTAAGACCGTGCTGTTCTATAGAGCTTCTGAAACACAATCATATTACTTCAGTGACAGACTTCAAAGACTGCTGCAAGAACACAAATTTGCTTACATACTTATTTATTGTGGATTGGGCCTAGCCTTGGAGCCAGCCTCAGTGATGGCTGTGGCTATAGATAGTAGAAACCTACCTGATGCCACCCACAGATTAACAGAACTTACTTTCACCAGTATAATTTGCTCAACATATTTGAAAAGATAGTCAGCTGTATGCTTTGAAGTAACAAAATGTTGTTTAAAAGTCATTCAACTTTTTACATAATTAGGATGTGTTCTATATCATAACTACAGTGATGCTGATAACTGCTATATCACGTTGTGTTGTCAGGGTCCGCCAGGCCGTGACGGGGCACTTGGACTACCAGGTCAGAAAGGTGAACTTGGAGAACTAATCATACCTCCAGAACGCCGTGGTCCGAAGGGTCTCAAAGGATCGCCAGGGTTCCCTGGCCGCCGAGGTTTACCGGGACAACAAGGCCCTTCAGGGCCAAGGGGACCCATAGGACCTGACGGCATTCCTGGACTGAAGGTTTGATCATGTACTACTTTTGTCATGGAGGTTGTGTTATTGCCTTGGATTTTTTGTTGGTTTGTCTGTTGGTGGGATTAATTACTCGGGAAAGTTGTGGAGGAATTGTCATCAAATGTTTTGGAAGCAGTAAACAGCCGGACAAGAATCAGATGTTTATGATTTTGCGTTCAGGAATGTTTCTTGATCAGTTTCTGCAATGCAAAGTTGGCATTGCTGGAAGAAAAGTTTTTTGGATATGCATAGCCATCACGACAGTACAGGCAGGCAGGTAAACAAAATCTTGTTACACGTTTACGTGTGTTCATTTTTACTGTAATCAGTTATTCAAATAAATTTCAATAGATGTGACAGAATTAGAGTTAGGTAGATGCATTAAACATGCTTTTACTATGCTATGCTAATCATGTCTCGTATGTTCGTATGTAGGGCAGCCGTGGTGAAATGGGTGTTGATGGTCTGGATGGACTGCCAGGTCCTGCTGGTCGGCCAGGACTAAAGGGTCGACATGGTGAAGTGTTCCGAGGTAGCAAGGGCAGAGGTGGAGAGCCTGGATTGCCTGGAAGACGAGGAAGTTCAGGCCGACCTGGACCGCGAGGTCAGCTGGACATTAGTCATATTGTTATGGATATGACTGTTGTATTGCTGACTAGCCACATACCCGTTTTTTGCGCAGTTTATATGTAGATTAGGGGGCTCCTGGTGGGGGTTTGTGGGAAGGTCTGGTAGAAAGATGTATAGATATTGTGAAGAGGAATGGGAGTCTGAAAAAAAATTGAGAGGTACCCCCAAAACTTTTCTGCTTGGGCAAGTTATGAAGGAGCGGATAGAGAGACTTGTTTGAAAGTTTTGTTACTTTATCTCCTGACTTCATCTGGCAGTCAGGCAGTGGGTCTGGCAACATAAATGCCCAACGGTTGAGTGTGCTGCATTAGTAATGTGGTACATAAAGTTGACAGTGCTTTGCTGAATGTAGTCACTTCTGACAGCTGGTGATGTCTGATCTTTGCACATTGCTTCAAATTAGCAGTGTACTCATTAAAGCTCGTTAAGTCAGCTATTGTAGTTAACACTTTGTGCAGTGCAACTGTAGCTACAATGCCAGTTGATGTCACCTTGAGCAATGTGTTGTAGTCATTGCTTGTGAAAGGGCAATAATTCAAAGTCTAAAGTTTGACTGGTAATGCTGTAGGTGAGAAGGGTGACCCAGCAGCACGTGTAATCTTGGATCGATACAAAGGGGATCGTGGACTTCCTGGGGCACCAGGCGAGCCTGGGCTTGGAGGACTCTCAGGATCGCCAGGTAGACATGTCTATGTTGTTATGTTGTAATAAAAAGTAGTTTTGAATTTATTATAATATGTAGTGATTAAATGCAGGTCCGAGGGTGATGACTGTCATTACGTCACAGTCATTAGATCACAGTGCTGATCTGTCATCATCAAACAAAGAATTGTTGAAGGCAGCAGCGGTAATGAGAATAAGGACATCTGCTATGTCAATAGTCAATATTAGTGTGATCAAGTTTTTCTGCACTGTTTATTAGTTTTTATTTTTCTTATTTTTTACTTTATTGTGTACTTCTGTTGGAGTAAATAAATGCTGTAATGTGTATTAACGCCACAGGTGAACCAGGGCCTGCTGGACTGCCAGGCTTGAATGGACTACCAGGACCAAAAGGTGAGAGAGGTGATCCGGGTCGTGATGGCTTGCCTGGTCTGCCTGGACAGAAGGGCAACAGAGGCTACAAAGGAGAGACAGGAGATCTCGGCCGGATCGGTGTAGATGGAAGACCTGGCATACCTGGACGCAAAGGATTGCCAGGATTACCTGTATGAACATTTGCTGTTTGGATGCAGGCTGTTGATGCTGGGATTTTTTATAGTTGGTACAGTATGTGATGTAGCTTATTTATTTACTTTTACTGGTAGTACATTAGTACAGACAGCATATAAGGTATATGGCATTAATTCATGTGTTCATCCATCCATGCATCTGCCCATCCATCAGCAGCTTAGCAGCTATGAGATGCTACAAAGTGGTGCCACCTTGCGAGTGCAGTTACAAATCGTACTACCAACCCAAGCAGCAGTCGTCCTTTATAATTTTACACACAGTAGATCACAGATAGCAGGACAAAAGTGACGACAACAAGGCAGCATTATTGTGCTGATATTGTCAAAAATCATAAAATCAACAAGAGAAACATGTAACAGACGTGTGGTTAATGAATATGTAGATAATTAAGAATAGTAAGATAAGATGATGTAGTATCGTCAAATAATACCTTGTTCAGAATGATGATTTGTCATTTAACATCAATTAGACAGTTTTTATTTATTACCACTTTTAGTACTTTGGTGGTTCACAAGTTGTTAGCTGAAGGTCTACTGTTACATTGTCATTTACTCGCATGGAATCTGCCCTGTACTTGTGTTGCAGGGTGACCCTGGTGATCCACCAAGCACGCCAATAAGACAGGGTCCTAAAGGCCAGCCAGGTGACCCTGGACCTCAAGGCTTCGAAGGCCGTGTAGGTCCAGCAGGTTTGCCTGGAGACCCAGGTCTCAGGGGACTCCCAGGGCAGCGAGGAGCCAAGGGCGATTCTGGACGTGAGGGCATACCTGGAATACCAGGCCAGAAAGGTGAACCTGGAGTGGGTGGATTGGCATTCAAAGGCATACCTGGTGACAAGGGATTGGACGGACTTCCAGGTGCACTGTCATGCCTTTGTACTATGTTGTGTATCTCTTAGTTTTGGCCAGTTAACGTAGTTTTATGTGATTTTTCAACATGATTACCTGAGTATGTGAAATTTTGGCTGCGTTATATGATATTATAATGTTAATCTGAGAACAATTGCATTTTGTCATTTTATATTCTAGGCAATAATAATATTTTTCATACAATTAAAGTTAAGATACAGTGCTGGAGAATGCTTAATTTTTGCATCTTGGATAGCTTGGATATAATTTCTCAGAAGTATGGGGACTTCAGAAGGTTGGCTATTCTGCAGATTGGTTGCTGTAGTTGTTTAATATGTATTATGCCATCTTACTGTGCTTGTTGCAGGCCGGCCTGGAGCCAAGGGTCAGGCAGGTACTCCAGGTCTTCCTGGCATGGATGGTCTTGTGGGAGCCAAAGGCTTTCCAGGGCCACCTGGAGTTAAGGGACAGCCAGGATCACGTGGTAAACCTGGGGATCCAGGAGCAAGTGGTCGTGATGGACAGCCTGGACTACCGGGTGTGTAGTGTCAGAATTCAGTGCTGGTTTTGTAGTGGATAATTTGTACGCTCATCGTTGAACGTGCGTCTGTGCAGTGCTGAGAGCAAGCTGCTTTAGGGATAAAATCTTGTTGTACATTTATGTGTTTATTTTTACTGTATTTAGTCGCTGTGGCCGAATTATAGTCGTGTCTTATTGTATTGTCTTATTGTCATTTTCTGACCACTTCTGGATTTTGTTTTCTTACCGTGTAGTGTCTGTTATTTCTCCGAGTGCATCTGACATAATAGTGACATTAGCATACTCTACTGATAACTTGTTATTGTTCTGTAGTTATTATATATGTATATCTCTTTAATTAGCCATATGGCCTCTCCAGCTGGGCATTATATCTATAGTTTGAGCCCCACTCCACATCCCATGCTATCCTGCTGCCCAGTCAAAGAATGCGCACTACCTGCATGCCAGCACCACAGTGGTGAGGCTGACCTCTGATGCTGCCCAAGGCTATAGGCTGTGGCTGCCCAGTGACAACCATGCTTCGCTGGCTGGTTCAGCGGGAAAAGAAAAATGCCTGTCCATGACCACTCAAACTTTCTGCACCTAAAATTATGCCTGGGGTGCCCTGGCACTAACCTGAAAATTTGGAAACAATCGCTAATCCTGTTCCAAAGTTATAAGCAAATAAACATATGCACAAACATATACACGTACTGCCTTTGTAGAGTTACAGTTACCAACATGGTACATAGCTGAGACTGACCAACACAGTTGAAAATGTTCTGCCTGACTGTCTACAGCAATCATCTTTTTTTAACCAAAATTTGCAAGTGAACTTCATTTCGTGTTAATACTATGCTGCAGACACTGATGAGGGCTATAATCCAGTTAGCCTCTTTCCCATAGAACTCTGCCAATAAACACAAACATTTGTAAGAATGGAATGGAGCAGTATATGATATACAGCAGTTTATGTGATGATGTGTGGCTTAAAGGCATCAAGGGTGCTTCAGGTGAGGTGGGTGTGCCTGGATTCCCAGGTCGGAAAGGTGAGATAGGTGAAGCTGGCATTCCTGGTCGTGCAGGTGAGATTGTCTTTTGTCTGTTTATGTTCTGTTGAAAGATATTGATGTATGAATGAGTATTACTTTATTCTATTTGCTATGAATTTTTTCTGTTTGTTTCATTTTCAATTTATAACATACTAATGTACAATGAAATGGAAACATTGAAATAAAAACTGTGGTAAAAGAAGATAAAAATGAGAAAAATGTTTACAATAAAATAATAGTCCATGAATAAAACCTCATATCAATCCACATAATGCTTGCTTAAGTAGCGTAGTTTTTAGATGATGCTTCAATTTTTGGTTGTTGGTTTTTGTGTGTAGTTGAAATTTGGAGAGTCTATGCGTTAATTTTTTAGCACTTGCATATTTTTGATAGAAATAATAAATTGTTAATTGACAGTTCATTGATCATTTAGTATTTTTGATACTAAATCTTTATTGTTTGAAAGCTTGTCAACTGAGAGAAGATATGTTTTGCAGCACTTGTTATTTATGTAGGACCCGATGGTGAGGTTGGACCACCTGGACCAGATGGCTTTCCGGGAAGTCCTGGCTTGAAAGGACTCCGTGGTGATTCGGGGCGTCCTGGTCTCAAAGGTCAGGTGGGAGAGCCGGCACCATTTGGTCGTCCAGGTGAAAAGGGTGACCGCGGCTTGCCAGGTGATACTAGTGCTTCTGAAGGGATTGATTCTAATGTCTATTACAATCAACATGGAATGATAATTTAAGGAATACTAGGCCTACTAATGTTAAGTAAATCAGTCAATCAGTCAACCAGTATGCCTTTTATTGCAAATTTCCAATACGTTTAGTAACACAATTAGCAGCTGTTGTGTATATTTTAGTTGTATAGTTTATAATCCAGCAGAAGCAAGCATGGTTTATTCTGCTAGAACCTGTGCATGTGTACAAGCTTGAATAATGTTAACCAATTTTTACTCTTGCTTGTCTCACTTTAAAATAATGGAAGTACTAATGTTGCCACTTAATTTTAGTACTGGGTCTGTGAGTGGATGTTAGTCACTTTATTCATGCTCGTGAAATGCTGGGTGTATAGGTCTGGATGGGTTGTCAGGTCAGCCAGGTCTGCCCGGTTTGCCAGGATTGAAAGGTGACAGAGGTGATCCTGGTGTTGCCATAGGTGGCATAGAAGGTAAGGTCTGTTTGTGTAGCAGCTTAGTTGAGCATTGCAGGAGATGGTATCAGCATTTATAAAGCTTTCTCAGTGACTGCTTGATTTAATTTTGTGTACCTGCTTAACTGTAAAAACTAATGATGCCACTGTAGATGCAGACTTAGCACCCATGAGATAATATTTTGGTTCTTTTGCTTCCTGTAGTTTTGCACAAACTGTATAATTAAACAGAAGGTTTAAAACTGTTGTTGGCACTCTTTGTCTTTTTTATACATAGTTTCCAATGATAAGTTAAATACATTGTGCAAATACAGTGCTTCTTAGTTGAGCATTGCACTGTCTCTTTCGTTATTTATTTATTTATTTGTTACTATGTATAACATAATCACGACAAACGCGTGACACGGCAACACAACAATGACTGTAGGCTAAGTCAATACCGGTACAGGAAGTACACAACACAATAAAAACAGTACATAAGGAATTAATAACAGTCATTGAATATTGCTCTATTAATGAATGTTTTTTGTGAAGTGAGATTTAATAAAACTTACACACAAATCATGGCCTAGAGTTCATAATTTATAACTATGATGTTTGTCACTCTGAAGCCAATGTATGATGATGGTGAAAATGGTGGTTTTAAGACATTTAATAAAAAATATTACTTTCTGATGTATTTGTATATCTGAGCAAACTGTGTATTTTATAGTCGTGTATTTGTAACTGATGTATTGTAGGTCCCAAGGGCTTCCCTGGAGCAGATGGCTTGCAAGGCCCCGATGGGTTGCCTGGTGTGAAGGGCACTGCAGGGAGACCAGGCTTGCCAGGCCTCACTGGTCAAAAGGGAGAGGTTGGAGATCAAGGACCTGATGGCACTACTGGCCTGGTTGGAGCAGTAGGATTGAAGGGTGAAACTGGTGAAGCTGGATTCCCGGGACTGCCTGGATCAAAAGGCGAAAAAGTATGACATTACTATGGCAGCTTTGTTGGAGTTATTTTGCAGTAATTTTAATGCAGTTTTAAAAATTATGGTACAGTTTTTGATTTGACTCTTATTTATGTAATTTATACCCTTCATTGATTAGGCAAATATTATTGCACAAAAGAAAAAAGTTACGGAGAATGTGGCGAAAATTGTAGCTGGTTGTGGACATAAATATCAGTCACTGCACTCAATGCTTCATGCACTTGGATCAGTCTGCATGTGGTCATGCTGACTGAGTGGTCACTGAGTGGTCATTGCCTTGATTTTACTCTAATGCTATTTATAAATAACTCCTACTGTGATTTTTACAGTGTCTCTAGCGTATGACACTATTCTGTCACTAATAAATGCATGTTAATAATTGTAGTAACACTGATGCGATCTTCTTCTTTTCTGAGCTGGGCTGTAAGATTGTGAGTAAGTAAGTAAGTATGTATTTTAATTGACATATGACAAATGCACATGCAGCATACAATGAAACGTACAATCAACTACAGAAATAAATGATAGTCCTAAAAACAACACAAGTGGGGGTATAAAAATACTAACAGTGGTAATAATTTGGTACTTACAACTCTGCCATTAAAGACTGTTCAATAGCAGGCCTATGCATGAATGTCTGTGAAGATAAATGGTGAGGTTGTTGTTAGGGCGAGGAAGCTGTGCCTGAGCTGCCAGGTCCACGAGGAGTCAAAGGTCAGAAAGGCGAGCCTGGAAGGAGTGGTCCACCAGGTCACGGTGGACTCAAAGGAGACAGTGGCCGTGACGGTCAACCGGGCCGTGATGGTGCACCCGGCCTTCCCGGACTCCAGGGTCTGCCTGGTTCAGATGGACGGCCTGGACTCAGTGGAAGACCTGGAGAGGATGGCTTGCCTGGTTTACCAGGATCCGATGGTCCACCTGGTGTCAAGGGCAGAGATGGAAGTCGAGGGGCTCCGGGACCATCTGGCATGAAGGGAGAACCGGGCCCAGCTGGTCAACCTGGGCGACCTGGGGCAACTCGCCCACCCCTCCCTGGTGACCCTGGAGATCCAGGAGTCCCAGGATTGCCTGGAAGGCCTGGCCTTGCTGGGATGAAGGGTGATCCTGGCCGAGCTGGAAGGCCTGGACAGAAAGGAGGAGCGGGGGAACCAGGGATTGGACTCAAAGGATTGCCAGGTGATGATGGCGACAGAGGACGTCCTGGTTTACCAGGTACAAAGTTTTACTAGATTACATTCTAGCTGCTGATACTAATAATAGGATCATTGTCATTATCGTTCTGGTGTATTTTATAACCGTATATGTTTGTGTGTAATGATTGTGTTTTAGTAGTACTGTGTTTATGAATTTCAGCCAGCACATGTAGTCTTGTAGTAGTTGTAATAGTAGTAGTGGCATTTCTTGGTTTATCATGTATGAAATGGCAGAATTATTACACATTTGCTATTTTTTAATACGATTGTTTGCAAAATGTATAGTATAGTCATGTGCAACAAATGCCTAGTGCGGTTATATTAAGTACCGTACATGCAAAACATTGCTTTATGTTTTGTACACAGAGTTTTAATGTAAATGATAGAAACAAAAAGTAAATGTCAAATGTTTCTGAGTGCAGTTCCGTATGACTGAAAACAGCAGTTTTGTGTTTCAATGAAACGATGTTATGGTCGAAGGTCGGGATGGAGAGCCTGGGGAACGAGGAACTCCTGGTAGACCAGGTGTGCCAGGTATGAAAGGTGATGATGGACTCAAGGGTGCTGAAGGTCAACCAGGACGAACTGGTGATGCAGGGCCTGCCGGAACTCCGGTTAGTATTTTGTTGTCACAGAACATAAAGTACATTGCTTTGTCATGAAACATAAGTATGCATTTAACTTACAGGCATCATGTATTATAATTATTCGCCATCTTAAGTATTGCTGTATTGTTTTAAATTTACTTTCCATGAGTTGTCAGTAATTTCAGTTCTGAGTCTGATATATGTAGGGTTTCCCTGGTATGAAAGGCATTGCAGGGCGTCCTGGAGGTGACGGACGGCCAGGCTTGAAGGGACAGGCTGGAGATGCCGGAATGTCTGGACGTCCAGGATTCCCTGGACCAGTCGGACCTGCAGGTTAATATTCTGCATATGTTGACAGATTGCCTTTAAAACATGTTCTGAACTTTTTTCACAATTTTTATGCTTGCTGATTTATAGTTATGTTTCCTATCCATTGTATCTGTGCACTAGATGAAACTGGTCTGAAGACTCCATTAAATTTTGCATTATATTATGTAATGTTGCTTCAGCATACAGCCATTTATTTCAGACGTGTGGCTGGTTAGAACTTTGATCAGTTGCCAGTGCAGACTTTGAGGAGGAAGGGGTTTTAGAAATAAGTAGTCACAGTAGTGGTGTAAAAACTTTAAAGTTTTTAATTTTCTAGGGTTAAAGTTTTATTAAAGGTTTTGCAGTAGTCATTTCTCTGTCATTCGCCAGTTGGTACCTGGTTTTCACAGCTGGTTTTCTTAGCAAAGAAGTATGAGCATAGGTCACCACTCCTCCGTGAACTCCACTGGCTTAAAGTGCATGACGTATCGCTGTCTTCACGGATCAGCACCGAGCTACCTTGCTGAGACCATCCACCACCCAGCTTCCAGCCGTGCAACCCGTCACCTCCCATCTGACGACACGTCTACACTACTGGTCCAGTCGACACAACGCTCAACACTGGGCGACCGCATCTTCCCGGCAGCTGCAGCAAGAGCCTGAAACTCTCTGCCCACTCGTGTCAGGAATGCGCCTACTTTGGTCGCCTTCCGTCAAGAACTGAAAACTGTGCTGTTTAAGGAGTGTTTCCCTGTGGATTGACTCCCGGACACGTTTTGTGTTCCTGCTGAACAGTTGTGGACAGATATTGTGACTGCTATTTAGTCTGCGAAACGCGACAGTGACATTGTAAGGTGGTCCTG
>Ga0126335_1000887_pt1 | contig 15634 bp, 10 predicted proteins | sample OlaspJWI45metaG_FD_108409 | JGI IMG/M metagenome (GOLD analysis project Ga0126335, IMG submission 108409) | Marine gutless worms symbiont microbial communities from Oahu, Hawaii - Olavius sp. 1 OAHU.JWI-45 metaG | ecosystem: Host-associated > Annelida > Digestive system > Unclassified | place... | reverse complement strand
TTCATAAAACTTCTGACTACTGATATCATTAGTAGTTAGATCATGCATAGACCAATCAATATGGTAATTGAAATCGCCGATAATTAAGTTATTGCCTACATGTTTATTACAGATCTCAGATATAAGGTTATTTATAGCGTCATTATTCTCATTCGTACTACTATTCGTACTGCCAAAAATTATAAAATTCGGTCGAGATTTCACAAAGCTGTTTTTGGACCACCCTGTATACCCGGTACAAACAGTGACAACAATGTCATCTGATAATTAATTCTATGGCCACCGTTGCTGCTGCCATGTTGTCGGCATAACATGTAATCCGCATTGCGATCTACAAGATGGCACGCATGTAGCCTACGTGACCACATATGTGGTAAATTAAGTGACGTCTTATTGCACCTTATACATGTATACACAAAAACGCATCACTGTGGGAAGCTGGCTGTGATAACAAACTGACCTGAAATGATACAGGAACTGTATACGTACGACATCGATGATCTGCGTTAGACGAAGACCGATGCGAACAGTCAGTGTGTCAGACGTGTTGCCTACTGGTCGTATCAACTTGTTGTAGCCGCTGAAGCGCAACTTGTCGTCATACAGACGTTTGGCATCCGACTCAGGCCTCAACATGTGACCACAGCACCGACCACGCAGTGACGTCACCAACAGCATTACCATGCCGACCAGAGACGATGACGTCAGACAGCGGTCGGTGGCCATCGCAGCAGCTATGGCAGCTGAGACGACTAGTCGAGGGTATTATATACCACTACAAGCAGTAAAAAATACGCGATATACCTAACAGAACGGCACAAAATGGGCGACAAACATCTAACCGCAGTGTAAATATTGTAGAGTGACGCTGCATGGCTTATAGACGACAATCACAATTCTACATCCAGGACATTCTGCGCTATTACGAGCAGTCTGTGATGGAGGCGAGCAGGCAGGCGACAGTGAGCAACCCTGGCTGTCACGCGCTACATCACATTATGCTGATGTCTCAGCAGCAGCAGCAGCTCAGCGTCTTGGTGCCAGCCGCTGTCCGATGCCAGGGGCATGCGACAGGACTAGTGTATAAGCAGAACAACAGCGCCACATCGGCCTCTGTTATGCTACTGCTGTTATTCTCTGATTTTTATGCGTCTGTGCGCCTATAGACGGAAGACGCATCGATCTGCCTGTGCTGTCTGTCTGTGACGGTCTGCACGGCAGACGCATAGTGGGTTTGCCGTAGATTTTCTAGTTACGAGGCCTATCGTTTGACGCATACTTACGATATAATCGCAGAACAACTTTGAAATGTGCCATTAACTTGTGTGATGTCGCTAGCCGTGCAGCGTATGCCGCAGACCACTTACCGCATCCAGTAAAAGTAGGATTGAAATATAGATTTAGTTTTGGGCTACTCACTCCAATTTTGCAGTTGTTACGATGTTTTTGCTGGAGTAGGTATCCACCTCAGTTTATTCCCCACGTAACATGAACGTCCATGCCCATGTTACGTCACTGCCTCTACCAACTTTTTGCGTTAAACTTGCTGCCGATGTGTCGTTCTTCAGCTTTCTTCACGGGTGTTTTTGGCCATCGAATTTCTTCCTCTGCTCTGCCGCCTGTCAGTGTCTACTCTACTAGGCTACTTGCATGGCAACGTTGTTATCACTTTTCACCGCGTGTTCAAGGCAGATTTTGACTAGACATGATGCTTTCCGGATCTCAAAATACCAGAGAGCGACATAGGCTTAGATTCACTAGGTGGCGTCACTCTGTAGTGAACCAGCCAAATGTAAACAAAGTGACGACAGACGGACACACGAATTAATACTACACGTTGCTTTCCAAATTAACGTATACTGCCATAAACGTCTGGTAACTTGTAGGATACCTGCATGCAGGGGCGAGGCCAGGTTTGGGGGACTTGAGCCCCGGGCATGGCGAGCGCGAGCCTATAACGGGGGTCTGGGGCAGAAACCTGGTCAGGAGGTCAAGGGCTTCGCCCCTGAAGCTAAAAGCTCTTTAGCATTTGAATCTCCAGCGGCTGAGCAAAATGTGCCAGATTCTGGGTATGTTGCAGTTCATACAGGTGTTAATCAAAAGGCTTTTTGTAATTGAGTGACTAAAACGCCAACTGGCAAAAATTTTCTGTGGTAACGCATATGTGGCGGAGCTACGTCCGTCGTGTTTGGGGGGGGGGCTAATTTCAATGGTTGGGAAGGCTTAGACCCCAACCCCCCTGTCCTCGTCCCTGCCTGCATGCAACTTCACATGACGTCAAACGTCGAGCAACTGATTCACTGAATTCAACTGCGCTGTTTTATGCACTTTCCATCCGAGTTATCGATCGGACAGTCCATCGACGTTTGACGAACAACCACCTTATCGTCTTGCATAAGCTTAGAATCTTTGTTCTCGTATGTCAGCAAGGTCCTTCTGTTGTTGTCTGTGACGTTTACACTCAACTCTCCCCAAGTCAACTCGTCACCAAAACTAATCTAAGCCTGGCCCTAACCTAAACACAAACCTAATTCTTACTCTAACCCTTTTCCTAATCCTAAACCTAACATAAACCCTAACGAGTTGAGTTCGGTACGATTTGACTGTCTGCCTTAGAATATTAAAAGCAAAACCAAAAAGATTGAACAAGATTACGGTGTGAAGACCTATGGACCTCCGTTACTGCGTTGCGAAGTCTTCGCTCAGGCAAAATGGCGATGTCATACCGAGTTACATCAGCGTTCAGTGACGAACTGATGATGCTACGTGCTGCTGCGGACACGCATCAATGCACTGAGCGACAATCAATAACATTACGACACTAGAGCTTGCCATCACATCGCCCGGTGCAGTCATTCCGTGAATTCGTTATCGCTTACCAACATCTGCCGTGTAGTCATGCAACTGATCCTCACTGGACGAGGCTATATAACGAAGTACCGCTCTGCACTTTGATCCATCTGACGCTGTACGTGATGCCACGGTTACCGTTAGACCTATAGGCCTACTTAGGCGTGGGAGAACCAACATGAACCTCTCAGTTTGCTGTCTTAATTTAATTCGTAATCTTGTTCAGTCTTCTTGGCTGGCGTATGATTCTGAATGCTAAGTTGTTTGTTTAATTATACAGAATTATGACAGATTCCTGCAACAAAATTTCATATGCTGGAATCTGGATGCCCTCCAAAATATCTGATAAACAGTATCGGAGCAACGAATGCTTTCAACAAAATTGTAAACAAAATGTTAATAAGTGGCCAAAGTAATTTGGCGATGGCCGCATCGAATTCGTGGGATAATCGGGACTCCAGTCTAATACAATGTTCCTTGGGTCCCCAAGAGTCTCCATCCCAAGCAGGACCTCGATCCGTTCAGCCAATTTTCCATAGCAAACCTCATGAAGCCGCATAACAGACAGACTGACAGATGCCTCGCAATAGCTTATATCTCATGCATTTGATGCAGCCTAAAATGTCAATATTACAATCTTTATCAAACACTGACATCAGTTACTGCAATGCTGCAAGACATTCACAGCAAGCAATCACCATCAGTCAAAATTTCATTATCCATAAAACATCATTAAGAAAAGGTAGACTAACAGATGGTTCAGATACTGACATGCAGTATCTCGATACTAAAACATAATTATAATATATACAATATAAAATTATCTAAAATTAATTTCTGAAAAATTAGGAATAAGTAACATTCTGTATGAAAAGCAATACAATCCAGTATGATGTATAATATTTGTTTTCATATGTCACAGTAGATCTAATTCTGTAATACTGCTTGATGAAATAAAGTTTAAACTATCCACCACTTGCACTTTTTTAGTTCGCCAGCCCATGACAGTACACGTGTTATAGTAAGAAAAAGCTACGTATAATAAGCTATGCACCAAACATATAAAACACAGTTCGAGTTATTAGTTTGGGATGCTGAAATTTTCAAAGGCAAAGTTTAGCACTAAAAGCACTAATAAATAGTGTGCCCACATTGGCAGGAACAAACTGCACACATGAAGAGCTTTAAGACTTAACTCCCATCCCTCCAAAACCAGGCGAATGACTTTCGACACTGTCTATATGTTCACAAACCAACATTGCTGTTTTGAATAGCACATACACTAACTAACTGACACAATGTCAAATAACAACGAAAACTACAAGCCTAACGACCACTAGCGCCACTGTCAGAAGGTTTGCATGACTGTCGATATCCTACACAAAACAAGAGCATAAACGTTTTTAAAAAATGTTTCACTATTCCTACAGTTACACGGTACTCAAGATAATTTACAGCACTGCAAGAAGCATCCACAGTGAATAGCATAACTACTGAAAAACACAAAATAGTCAAAACCACAAAAAATGACTATTTGCACATGCAGCAACACATCCGCAGTTCAACTGTCGACTTATTTAAATAATTTTTGTAGATAATAGACCACAGACCACTTGAATTACATGCTACCATACATAGAGTTAGTGTGGCTCACCAAATGGAAAATAGCGTACAATCATTGTAACTTCTAGACTGCCTTTCAGAATCGAAACAGCCTGTGACAATTAAAAGTTTACTATGTACAAAAATGAAAACTGGTTACAAGCTAAGGATATCACTGAAGCAACAGCGAGCTTATATTAAAAATTAACAACATTATTTTAATTAATTATTTTAATTATTATTTTAATTAATGACAAAAGTTACTAGCAACTGCACTTATTAACTTTAGTGTGCACTGATTGCCACTAAAGTACGGAGTCTTGTTCAAGCTAGCAACATTGATGCATCGCTGCCTACATTGCTGCTATCTGGCATATATTTTGTCGTGAAACACATATAGGACACGATTTGATTGAAGAGCATTCTCTGTCACTGGCCCTGACATCTGGAACAGTCTGCCACCAGAGATCAGACTAACCGAGAACTTTGCCACATTCAAAAAGAAACTCAAAACTCATCTGTTTGACATGGCTCTTTCGTACTGTTAACTTTTATTAGTTTTATCTAATTTTAGTTTTTACGTCGTTTTTAAACTTTAGATTTCACTCACTGACGGACTATTATAATGCACGATTGTTTTAATGTATTTTGTAAACCGGGCAGTATAATTGTTATGATAATGATGATGTCTGAACCCAGTGGTAGGACGTAATGGTAGCGAGCCGTGAATCTAAAGTGAGGCGTTATGGTACCCTTGCCTAAACTAAATTCATGGTTGGTACCAAAACGCCCCACTACTGAGTTCAGACTAAGGTACTATAACCTCATGGTACCACAACAATCCCCAAGAATCAGTGTGTTGTGTGGTGCAGACCATATCTGGATATCTTGAACCGTTTAAGCGTGGATCACTAGTATGACAGATGGACAGACAGACAGAGGGATGGAATTATAATAGCAAAAAAGTGTAAAACAGAAACCTCACTCAAAACTATCCAACAAATAAACAAATAATAACTAAGTAAACGATATAATCAATTGTGAAAATCATTACGAAATCATTAAGTAGATACAACTGCCATGTTACCTTTGCATGCTCAATGCACTCGAAACTGAAACCATTCACTTCTAAAATCTGCAACCAAGTTTCATCCAAATACTCGGCGCTACAAAAACCTTCCCACTTTGTAAAAGGCTCCTACTTCGTCAAACCTTAAATGATTTTCAGAATTTTTTTACTGCTAGAAAGGATAGGAAATTTTCTACAAAGTTATTCAATATTTCCCACAACACCTTATGTATGTTGCTGCACTACCTTGGGAAGTCAAAAGTTCAAAATGTGTTAAGACATTACCACAGGTACAACTTAAACAACTTAAATATTATACAATGTATTACAAAAAAATGAAAAATCTCATGGCATATGTCTGTGTGGATATTAATACTATCACAGCAGTTGCTTATGTGTCCATAATTTGTTCATATGCATGATCAAAGATGATCCTGCCACACGTCAACTGCATTGTCAATAAGGCTCAAGTCAAGTGCAATGCTAAATGCTCAGCAATCACTGCTTCAGTTCAACAATGTTGTGCAACTGCGACTAATAAACCTGTTGCTTAAGTAAAGCAGATTGTGGCTGTTCAACAGCCACAGATCTGGTCGAATGAAAGTGGTATTGCCGCCTCAAGATATTGTAGTGTTACATGCCAAGTGTATGCAGCACACTAATAACAACTGCATCAATATTACATGCATATGTGATTGTTTTGGATATATTGTGACTTCTCTATGTTACTCACTAGAGAAAATAATCTGTGGTATGCAAATCAGATCAAATCACAAAATAATATAATGCTGAAAGCAAAGTATCTGTGACAATACTACAACAGTCAGAAATGATGAAATGCAAGTAGAAGGTCTCACCTGATCACCTTCTGTCAAACCAAGTCTCTCAGCTTCGGAATCTGGCTTCACCTGGAGTCACATGCAGTAACATTAGTCTACTGCCATCCTGCATCACTAACTTGTAATAAAGCAATGATATGTCAGAAAATGACAAAGTTAGACTATGTGATAAATAATGATGTAGTAATTTGGAGTTTGTGCAATTACTGGTGTTAGAACACTTTTTCTTTTTCTAAAACTTCTTTTTTCTTTTCATTTTCTTTTTACCTACATCTAATTTTCTTCTATTATATGTACTATGTGTATAATTTTATAATATATAATAATAAGCATTTTCAACCAAATAACAAAATACAACACAAACTTACCCACGATACATACATTCCCAGTAATGGATGATCGCCTCCACGAACATTGAAGCCAAGCTGTTGTTAACACAATAATGACAGTGATCAATACTTGCTGATATATTTCATTCTTTGTACTATTAGTTCAACAAATTTATACATCAGTGCAAATATAATGTACCACATTACCACAAAACAACTTTTGAATTCTAGAACAAATATGACTATCACTTAATGAAAAAGGAGCAATTCTAGCTTCCTGAGCCAATCATTTTCAAAATTTGGAAATAAAACATTATATGAATTAGTGTAGCAGTATTAATATAAAATACACTAATCAACAGTGACAGACAAACAGCTCTGAGTTAACAAAGTCAAATAACAAAGCAAGTGAGTTATCATTAAATATAAAAGAACAAAACTTATTCAGTCCAATCTCTGGAATCAATGGAGAAGTCAAAATCAACCCCCCCCCACCTAAAAAAATAGTGAACATTGACAAACTGCAGCTGCTTGCATGTCCACTATTCAGTGAAGTGTTAAAATACTGGTATCATACTACTTAAAACTATTTGAGACCCATTGTTTATTATATAAATCTATCGACAGTAAATACTTAGCAAGTACTGACCGTGTCAGACATTTGGACACGACGCAGTACAACTTTTCTAGGCAAAAACAGCTGAAGATCATTGTCATAATCTGGATTTCTTTGTCGCTAACATATACACAACAATAATACAAATTAATGATCATTTTAAAGCCACATCCCAGATAAGTAAGTTCAAACAAACATCAAAGAGATGTTATTCAAGTACATCAAGATGGCATAAAACACTTAATTTTATATGTAGTCTGAAATATGAAAGTTAACATGTCAAAAACAATTAGTTGTAAAAATACAATTACTTGGCAGTCCATTGTTTTACATATTTCTGTAGTCTACACTCTCCAGTGGCAGGATACTCCATTAAAACTTCTCACTAAAAATAGTTCAGATAAACTCACTAGGTAGCACCATTGTTCTATTTGCTAATTATTCAGTTTATGGACACATTTCTGTGCATTTTCGTTGTATTTTTAAGAATGTACCCACCCAAAACCCCACGTTTTATACTCGGTCCCGCTAGAGTTGTCGCAGTTAGTAGTGACTTTGGATTGCACTTCCGGTAGAACATTGACTTATGTAGGCTTAAATCTGTTGGCTAGTTATGACTGTATGTACCTGTGCATACCTTTTGCCCTTGTCCTGTCGCTTGTCTTTTTGTTTGTAATTGACTTTTGTGCTACCTTTGTGGTGAAATAAACGTATATATATTAAGTCTTCATTGCCTATCTAACGTTGTTTGCTGTCATTTGTAAGTCGCGAAAATGGCCATTTCCAGCACCGGACCTATTGGACACCTTTACCGGTAAGTGTAAGACTTGAGAAAGCTGGAGGCAAAAAAGAAAGGTTCTCACTTTTTGGCCCACTCTGTAGGCCTACATCCAGAGTGAAACAGTGCAATAGTGAACAGAACCAAGTTGAAGTAGGGGTAAATGCCAACAGGCAACAAGAGGAGGGCAGACAGTGTTACATAAAGTGAAAATCAGTTTGACGCACCATCTGTAAAGGAATCCATGGGGGAGGATGCTCGTAGGGTGGTGGGCTAGTCGCCATCATCGGGCACTGGTAAAATATGCTCAACACTGTTGATAATTAATTGTCAGAAAATTCACTACACTCAATTCTCTCTATCTGTCACTCAGGTGCATTTCATAGTGTTAAATCCCTGACGGAAAATTAAAAACTTCAGACTGTCTTCAGCCTACAGGTAACTTCAATCAAATCAAACCAACCACGCCCATTACCTACACGACGTTGCCTCAACGCGAACTATCAAAAGTAGCCCAATAGTAGCATAGTTCTCAAAGTAACTTTGAGAAGATCAACGTCAGTAAATGCAAATATATAATGTTATTTGGTTTTGCTATTTGACTAATTTTATTAAACTTTTTTTACTTCATTTTTTGCAATAAAAATTGTATTTTAGTCACAGAATGTAGATAGGCGGCGCAGTACCCATTCACAAGGTGGCGCTTTTGTCAATAATGACGTCATTGCAGCGTATGAATATTGTGGAGTAATAGTTTGTTTACAAATCGTAATGAAATTTTTTTATGAATCGAGAACGTAGCGAGGAGTTTTCGTATTTATCATCATCTACGTTCAAAGCATTTGTGCTTAGATGTCAAACAGATTGTGATTGATTTCAGAGATAAGGGTATTGGCGTCGTCGTTCTGTTGTTTACCTGGCCTTACCTGGACTAGATTGCTTGGCTTACCTATCGGCTTGTAGGATCTGCTTCGTTCGCGTATTACAATTATGTGGCTCGCATAGATTCGTTGGATGCATTCTGTATTAAGCAACAGAGTCGGCTTCACATTTTGTAAACGTGTCTGATCACTTTGGACAGATCATGAAGCGTTGAAGCTTTTTCTAGATGATCGTTGAAGAATATACGGACTAATATGCGGCAGTCGTACCAAATATGTCAGTATTTGCCCACATGACATATCATCCGGACATGAAGATAATCAGCAGTCTTCGAAAGGGGTCGTCGGAGCGGACACAGGCGGTATTACTTAGGCTATTTGCAGAATCTTAACTTATACTGTGGTTATTTAGTATTTTCTTGAGAAAACAAATAGTTAGTGAGAATAATGAGTGTCTATAGTCTTGTGAACACATTTATTTCTAGATTAACATATTGGATTTAGCAATAATTTGCATTGTGGCACAAGCTGTCGTGGTTAATTATTAAATTATTAAAGTTTACCTGTGTTAGTGTAGTTTACCTTGTGCAGCCTCACCGGCAGATCATCCAACCAGTGTCCAGTAAGGCCTGGGGCTCAATGGACTAGTCCACGAAAAAGCCCATCTGGTTGTCCTTGATATATAGCTTAGTTTGTCTTTTAAAGTAAACCCTTTGAATAAACTCGTTGGTAACCTTACTACTGATATTTGCCTATGCCTGGATGCAGGATTTAGACAACTTATACAACTACCTTCATCAGTTGGAGCCTTGCTGGCACTTGCGTGAGGTTGCCCTGAGGCAGTTGTGTAGGGTTGCACGCTATGAAGCATATCCAGAGAACTTAGTCATCTTCAAGTGAGACATCATGCTGTTATCTACACTGTGTCTTAAAAAACCAGACCTATAGGATTTTTTGGCACAGGAACTCGACTGTCGACTGGTATGACACCGGCACACTTGCCTGTAGGCAACCTGTGTAAACACGCTGCTGCGAGACCACTTCTTTGGAAGTTGGAACAGTTTTCCTACACATGTCCTCCCACTTGATTTCTCCTCGGACATCTTCCACCACAAACTGTAAACATATTTAACTGTTGGAGGCACCAGCGCTTAGTGACTCTTGCTTTTAGGTGCTGTGTACAAACGTTCTTACTTACTTACTTAAAACGTGTGTGAAATGTGATTTTTATTAAAATTGTGTCTGTCAAATGATATTGATATTGGAGCAATTTTGATGAAGTTATGTAAATAATAAGTGATACGTGTTTCCTAAGAAACTCGATTGTCGAACTTGCACAGTAGACCGGTGCACTGTTTTGCAATGATGCTGTTGTTACTATAGCAACCACACAGGTGATTCTTGAACTATAATAAATTTCCTTGCAAGACTAATAGGCAATTAATTCACGATCTTCTCTACCAAAAATTGTCTATATCTGGCTTGTTTTGGTAAAGTTATGCCAAAAAGTCCTAGGGTCCATTTTTTTAGAGACATGGTGTATATTATAAAAGTTCCTGTCTTGACAGTCTGTGTTGTCGGCACTGGGTCAACAGGCAGACGGGCTGCAGCGCAGTCCTGTATATGACAGGCAACGGCTGCCAATCTTGGAGTGTGATTGTGGCTCATTTCAGTTATGGTGATGTTGACGTTTTGATGTAGTGATCACTTACAGATGTCATTTTTGCGGTGCCATGGCAATAGGGCAGCATTTGCTATGGTGACGCGGCTGTCTGTCTGTCACGTTGACGTATTGTGCCCAAATGACTGAGTTGATCATCATGTGACCTACACCAGATTGTAGCCCAGCCATTCTAGTTTTTCCACGCCAAATATGAATCCAATAGCTCCAAGGGAATGAGAGCATCACATGAGACAGGAGTAGGTAAAAGTCGCAAAATCCGGCCAATAAATCGCAGTCATTCACCTGAGGGCAGCTCTTCGGCATGCATAAGAGTCGAGCGATTTGTCAGCGATAGCTGAGCTTCTTTTAAGATACAGTGGAGAGACCTGCATGTGGTTTGGCATTAGGAGCTGTAGCTCTCCTAGGCTGTGTCTGTCTCATAGCCAGACGGTGTAAAATTAACAGCTCTACAAGGCTTTGTTTATTTAGGTTTAGGGTTGTGTATTTTGTGTGCGCTTTAATCTTTACTTACTGTTAATGTTACCGTTACTCGTACTGCAGCATTCAGTGTTGCCTAGTGGCACCTGGATGGGAGCTTGTAGAACAAATGCAAGCAGGGTTCATGTTGATGTTCTTGTGCCTAATGCACTTCTGTACCGTAAAATGAGCCATTAGTGAGCATTGGCCTTTCACACGGTGCCGTCTGTAGCGGACAGTGAGTCAATGCTCATCAGTGTTATGGACAGACAGCAAACCGCACATCCACATCTGTTCCATAACTTGCAGTTTGCTTCCGTTCTTTACGGCTGGTGCCAACTTGCACTGCTTCGTGATAGACACAAGGCTGTGAACAATTTGCCTAAGGTTGTTGTGCATGTTGCCTGGGGGCAAATCATAACCAGTGTTTTGTACTATTATATGTGAAGTGATTTTACATCAAGATCAAGATCACTAGCTGAAAAATGATCTTCTAAACTGTAGGATATTGTGTAGTGCCAGGTTGCTAGCATTTTGTTAGTGTAGGTGTATTATGCGTACGTTACATTGAAATAGATTATAGTGAACTAAAGCATAAAACAAGTGGCTGAAGTAATTTGGTGATAACCACATTGAATGTGGCGCTATCTGGTGAATGAGAGTTGGAATACAGTTTGTAACATTTCCCCGTCCCCTCTCCTCCCCATAGGGGGATTAGGACCAACAACTAATAAATGTTCTTTGTGTCATGCTCTCAAAAGTCTCCATTCCATACAGGACCTCGATCCGTTCAGCTGTTTTTGCAGGGCACTGGCGCGTGAGACTTGCAGATGCACCGCACTGCAGGATCATCGATTGCAATAGTCCGCATCTTATCCGGCTTAAAAACTTCTTCTAAGCCAGAAAGCACTCAGATTTGTAGTGAGCATTGCGAGCTGAGCGTATGTGTGGCGTGTGTGAAGGAGCGGCGACGTGGCGACGTGCTGGTATGTTCTGCTCTCTGGTAGCGTCATTATTGACGACATTAGTCTCTTCACAGCCCGGCACTCGTGAGTATTACGTCACATCTGTCTTCCACTCTTATACTGTGTATACACGATGGTACAAAAAATGTCCACCTTTTTGTTCTACTGTTAAATTGACTTCAAAAAACATGAGGGTAAGATATGACCAATGAAAGATTTTTACTGTTGCATATTATCGTGATATTGTACTGATGCAAGAGATGCTGTCATTCACTGGTGTCATTGCCGTCGTGACGCTGACATCTTCCAGCAAGACGGTGTGCGCCAGCACATCACGCAGGTCAGACAACTGAGCTACTGCAGCGTGAAACTATGAAGTTCATCGGTCCAGACTTATGGTCGCCCAATGGCCCGGATCTTAATCCTGCTAATTATCACATGAGCGTGATGCAGGATCGTGTGTATCAGACACCAATTCAAGACATGGCCGATCTGAGACAATGCTTGGTTGACACTTGGAGTGGCTTCTTGCAAAGCATTGTGGACAATGCCATTGACGAATGCTGTAAGAGACTTCAGGCTTGAGTGGATGAAAAGGGAGGCCACTTTGAGCACTTGCTCTAATACTTGGACTCTACTGTGCAGAAAAACTAGATAATTTTTGGTTTGATCCTTGATAATGTGTAATTTTGGTTGTTAAAGTCACTTTTGTGTGGTTTATATTTTTCCCAAGGTACAGTGGCAACAGTATGTAGCTGAGGTGGACAAATGAATAGGTATTGTGTTGCAAATTTTTTCAGTATACTGTATGCCAAATATTGTATAAATCGGCCAGCGTTTGTTGAAACTACAGTCGAATACAAAAGGTGGACATTTTTTGTACCACGGTGTACTGTCAACGTCAGCATTGACGCATATTGGCAGACTGTTGTTGGAAACCTCTGATGTTCACAGCTCTGGAGGGGATACGGCATTGTCTTCCTGTATATGTGACAGCCAGGTGCGGCGGAGTCGGCCTCGGGGTCGCTTCCGTTGTGGGTCTGGTGACATGCCATCGTGGAAGTCAGTCATGAGCCGTAGTACCCCGTTTGGCAGGCACACGGTTGTAGTGCGCAGTGAGTCAGTGCCAGCCGGCGGCAACAAGGCATCAAGGCGGTCGGTCTCGTGGTCTTTTGTGCAGTCGTGTCGCTGGCGTCCTGTGGTCGTGCTTTATGTGTCAGAGGTGCTAAATGGCCTGAACGTGTTTTACGTCGTCGCCGCCGCCGGGCCGCCGTCGCCGGCTTTAAGCTGCAGTGCACCGGAATACGTGTTTGTCGCTGTCTGTCTTTCTCTGATTGTGCCACCTCGCCTAGCAGCTTGGCCTCGCAGTAGTCTTTGGCCCATTCCAACTGCCACCAGTTTCCAGGGATTCTTGTAGGGTTTGTGTATAATATTAGAAGGTTTGGAGGGAGTAATCTCCTGCATTACAACATTGTGAATACTAGACTACTGGAACTGAAAGTGTGTGTGGCCAAACATGACGGACGTCGATCCGTTCAGCCGTTTTTTGCATATCGCAGGCGCGTGACAGACAGACTTACAGACACACCACGCTACAGAACTGAAATTGTAGATTGCATGTCATAATGCACAGAAATGCGCTGATTTTCAATAGAAATTTTGCGCCGAGAACAGTGTCGCTAAACTGACATATACTAAAGCAAGGCTGCTCGCATGCCCCCACTTTGTGTGAAAACCAAATCCAAGGCATCTGTTTGCGTTTGTGCGTGGTGGTGATTCCTGGTATCATGACTCACACTCGGTGGTGAGCGTGGAAGCTTGCGGTCCGAGGGGTCGTGAGTTCGACGCTCCTCTTTGCTCCAGTTGCCCAGTGAGGCGTGACGGCTTGCACAGCAGACAGCTGTGATAGCTGTCACGTAGCGGTCTTGGGCAGACTGTTTACTCGTCTTGGTGGTGCTTAGGCCAACTCAGTCTTCTATCCCTCCGGGGTTGGTAAATGAGGACCAGTTTTGGCTGGGAAGACAAAGGCAGGTGTGGTTTGTTCCATTCGTGGATAAATGCATAGGTGTGCAGGTAAAACTGAAGTCTTTCGACAACACGTGCCATGCCTGAGCGCTTCTGTAGTGAGGTTCCTCCACTAAGGGGCGCTGTATCAAGTGTATGCCCTTTGTCGTTGTCATTGCTACTCTGACCGTCATTAGCATTTGCTCATCGTTGTCTCTCACTTAATGATAGCACGCTGCCCTGGCCAGCCAAGTGCTGGTTCCGTGAATTCCACTTGAAGCTAAGCAGTCGGCTGTTCAGTAAGAAATCGTTTAATGAAACGTTAAACCCGACCCATAGCTGTGCAAGAGATGTTAGCACGATAGGAATTGGTGGATAATTGTATGTATACACTTAGAGCGTCGGTTGAAGGTGCATTTGTCTTATTGACGCCGTGGCGCGTAGCAGGCAACTTTTTATGTGCCCACGTATAGATTTTCTTATCACCCAGGCTTGTAGGTGTGTACTGTAATCTGGGTGTGACGCCTCGTTGGTGTTACCTGCATAGCGGCGGTCGATGGCTGTGGAGTCTAGGTGTTACGTTACATTACAATGTCCTCGCTCATGTCTAGGCATACTAATATTCATTCTCTCATACGCTCTGTGGGTGATCTGGTAATCAGCTTTGACACGGCGTCTGTACATTAACATCTTTGAGGTAAACTTATTCGACGATGACTAGACGACTAGACGATGTGCAAATGTAGCTGAGACTTGTGCATTCAAGAGCATTTGGGTGGTCTGAATAATCCTGGCATCGAAGTTTTCAGTCCGTGTAATTTTTATGCCTCCGTCGTCTATATGCGCAAAGGAGGCAGTATGAAATCCAGTCATGCTGTTTGTCTGTCCATCTCTCTGTGCGTCTGTAATCATACTTTGCGGTTGGCCGGCTACAGCCACTTTTCTTTTCGTGATGCTTCTGCCGGACTCACGACAGACAAACACCCAGGATAACCCTCCTGAGCAACATACGCAACAACGGACCGTGGGCACGAGCGGAGGCATACCCATCGACGGCTTCCTGTCGACTTTGATCTAGTTAATGTATTTTCTGACATTTTCTCACAGTTGAACATCAACTGCATGCCACACAGGCTATTGATTATGTTGATCAGGCAATATTGCGATATCGTTTGCAGATTTGTTGACAGGCGTCGTCCTAGCATGTCTACAAGTTGGCAACGCTGTGGGCTGGGGCAGGATCGTGTAGTAAGACTAACATTTCGAAGGTTAACTCTAGATCTTAGGGGAGGGGGTTTCCTTTTTCCAGTTCCCAATTCATAAACTTTTCTGCAATGCAGTCGTTGGTCCAGACGCAACTACACGTGTAGTCCTTATTGATGTGAGCCGCAAGTGATGATCTATATACTGGACGCATTGGTGGCCGTGCTTACGAGGCAGGTGTGGGTTGTCGTTAATGCCGTGATGTAATGTACTCGGAGCAGCCAGCCTGCGATACAGATAGCATTAGCGTTACTGGACGACACGGCACGACCAGTGGCGTACGCAGAGGGGGGCTTGG
>Ga0126335_1000886_pt1 | contig 15644 bp, 8 predicted proteins | sample OlaspJWI45metaG_FD_108409 | JGI IMG/M metagenome (GOLD analysis project Ga0126335, IMG submission 108409) | Marine gutless worms symbiont microbial communities from Oahu, Hawaii - Olavius sp. 1 OAHU.JWI-45 metaG | ecosystem: Host-associated > Annelida > Digestive system > Unclassified | place... | reverse complement strand
GGATCACACAGTGTTACCTGCCACCAGGCAGAGGTGACTTTCCCGCCTTTACCCCAGCCGAAGCTGGTACTCGATTTAGCGACCCCGAAGGGATGCAAGGCTGAGTTGACCTAGGCACACTCGGTGCAAACAGTTTGCCCAAGACTGTTACTCGACAGCGTCGCGACTGCGATTCGAACCCGTGCTCTTCCGAGCCTGAGTCCGGCACGCTAGCCACTCGGCCACCGAGCCACCCAACTGTGATTATAATCATAATGACTAGGCCTACCAGCGCCATTAATGCTAATTACTGTTTGCATGTATTTCAGAAAATTAATCGTACTGTGGCACGGTCTGCCTGTTTATCGCGTTGCGCGCTCCACCGGCCGCTACGAGGCCACGCCCCTGGTTAAACAGAGATCCGGTCAAGATAAGAACCTTTATAATAGAGATAAGTGTTTTGTGGCACTACATTTGAGACAAATTAGACAATTTTCTGCTACGTAACATGTAACCCGGTTCAGATGTCTGTCCTTCTGTCGTTCTGTCTGTCTGTCTGTAATAAGCCACGCCCCCTGACGTCACAAGCTATTATTAACTCGGGCCAAGTGGTGACTTGCATCTAGTTTTATTTTGTGACTTTCTTCGTCGCCTTATGCAAAGTGATAGACAAACCGGAAAAACAACAATAATAATGCTAACATCGCCTATGTACATTGTAATCGCAAGTAAGTATAACATGTCAGTTAGACAACTCACAACGCGATAAAGATTCTTCTGCGACAGACGGCAGAGCACACGGCTGCGGGACCGGAAACGTCGCATTCAGTCTGAACGCATCGATGCTTTCGTTGCCGAGTCGACATGTACTGTTGCTGATGTTATTCATCAACGAACACAAGTCTTGTACGTAACGAAGCGCGTTGTCGTCCAAACCTGTGGAAAAAGACGCCAGTCGTAACTTCAATTAGTAATCTGGCACTATTCATGATGTTTCTAATTGCGGCAAGCAGACAGCTAGGGTATATTACGGTATATCAAACAATTAACCGTTGTTTTGTAGCATAGGCTCTGGACTCAAGCTTGCTTTTACTATTGAAGCTAAATTAAAAACAACATGCAAAGAAAAGACTGGTCAAACTAAAATACTTTTGTCGACGAAGAGCATGAAACTCGCAGTACGACTCAGTTCTGTCAAATCCATTGATTTCAACCACAGCTTCCAATACTCATCCTGAAACAATCCATATCGACGATTACACTGACTAATATATTAGTGACAATAATAAGGCTAACACACTAACATTCAGGACAATTTATTTATTATTTATTTATTTATTATTATATATAACAAATTCACGACAAACGCGTGACACAGCAACACAACAATAACTGTAGGCTAAGTCTTTACCGGTACAGAAAATACACAACACAGCATTCAGGACAATGTTTATTATGCTGTTATGATAGCAAATTCATTGAGAGAGTTTACTCTGTTCATTTATTGAGTAGAACAGCGTAGAACGGATGTTGACCATCCGAGAGAGCAATCGGACTTTGACCGTAAATTGCCCTGTAGGCCTGCTGCTGTTGTTTATGTTTACTATCGTCATTTCGTATCACTCAGCCCGGAAATTGATACCCGGTTTACCATCCCACAGACAGTAGAAGACTGATCTGATCCAGGAACTACACCACGAGTAGCTTATGCATAGTGTGCCCAATGTTTTATTTCGCACTAGTTTTGTCACCGTCGCAGGGGGATTCGGTTGTGAGATTTCGTAAATTGTAAGTTGTAACGTTGTCTGTCGCGTAAACATTACAGCTGTACCGGAATTCGGCTCCGGCCGAAATCCGGCTATTTTTCCGAAATCTGGTTACTGGACTTAGCCGAATTTGTAAAAAAAGTGCCATGTTACCTGACAAAGCACCTCAATTGATATTTTTGAAGTATAATTCGAAACACGTAAAGGACAATAAAAAGGAATAGATGCCTTAATTAAGTAGTAGTTTAGCTGCTTTAGGCTTTTGACTGGTGTGCGCATTGTGTCAGTTGTAAATAAAGTTTTTACGTGTGCTGCTAATTAGTGTTCCACAGTTCTTTAATTGTGATATTTTAACAAAGTTACAAATCCGTTTCCGGCCGAATTTAGAAAAAGCAAATCCGGCACAATCATCGTAAAATGACTAAAATATACGGACGGCTAATAAAACAGGCTATGTATGGTGATAATTGCATAGCACTAAAACACATTCATATGTACGAAAAACCCGGAATGATTCCGTAATCTTTCCACTTATTCCAAATTTCCGATAACCATTACAACTCAAAAAAGCTGCGATTAGCGTCAGCTGGCTGATAACGTTTAAATTGGTTGTACCTGCCCTGCATCTAATATTATTCACGATTTAGCAGGAGCAGTTGTATATGGCTGACCTGGTGAGCAAACGTTTCACTGAGAAATGTTTCGTTGGCCCATAAGTCATTAACGCTGAGTTGCTTGGTAGCCACCTGCTGCAGCTCAGCCAAAATAACGTCCAGTGAGCGGATGACGATATAAAGTAGCGATACAACGATTGAACACAACATGAGTCTTGTTAACAAAGACGTTAGATGTCGTCGTCGTCGACGCTGTTCCTGCGTCAGCCGTCGTCGCCACACGCTGCCACCTACACTGCGACGCACGGTTGCCTTGATCGACACTTCCTCTCGACGCCGGCAACGACGTAGCGCGTACAATTCATCCGGAACGTCGTCAACATCCTCCTCGTCGCAAACATCGAAAGACGACAAAGGACGCGAAACAGAACCGTTGGGCGCCCGGCCGCTCATGCGATGTGGTCGAGTCGCGTCGTGTTTTAAGCACTGACTTACGCCGCTGCCGCCAGCGACGCCATTCCGCATCGTATCAGTGACGGCTTCCGCAATCAACTGTCCACCACTTTGCCAACAGCAGCAGCAGCAGCCGAGACAAACACAACGATGTAAGACAACGAAGAAGTCGATGACGGCGAGCAAGATGCGAAGCGTGTCCAGACGAACGTATATCGTCGCTGCCAGTTCGTCGTTGCACGAACTTGCTGCTTTATAGACGTGGCGCCTAGGAGAGTCGATGTGATTGCTAGCCAAGAAATATCGGTTCACGTCAACCTGATGCACTGCAGAACTTCTGTCAGTGTTCGTCGACTTAACAGCAGGCTCAGCTTGTCGTGTCTTTTGACTGAGACAGTCACTGTCGAATTTGGGTACTATCAACGGCGCTGACACGAATTTCTTTAGTCGAAAAGCCCTGCAAAACCACGTTACACAAACCTTAGTGTACAAATGAAATAACTCCGTCCACAAAACCAGATGTAAAAAAATTAGAAAATGCGGTAATTAAGATGTATTGCCACTTATAGCCGCCGGATCGGGGCACCCCAAAATATCCGCCATCCTAAATCGGAGTACGCGGCAACACGACACGTCTTATTCACGACAACCGTTCGTATTGACTGAATTTACGTCAGCAAGCATCAATAACCACTTCCTCGATTCCAGACGGCAAGACTGACTCCACTGGCTGACGAGGCTAACAAACTGTCATCAACATAGCCACGTGTCATCAACACATGCACGTGCTCATGCGCATTGATGCGCAGTGAAGCGTGACTCACTCACACACCGTAATATTACTTACTTAACTCGTGATGCATATCTCGTTTTTGTGTCATGACCTTGACCTTTAACCTCATGACCTTCAACGTTGGTAGTGAATCAGTCGTCACGTGACCAAACCATGTACCAAATTTTAGACAAAAAAAACGAAAAATCCGGGTGCGGAATTTACCGGAAGCATTCTTAATGCGGGGCTTAACTCGAACTCACTTATGGCGCTTACAGCCGTATCCTAAACCCTCTGGGCGAATTTAAACTTATCATACCTTCGGCGCTCGCTCCTCCGCTCCTTGACTCGTGCTTCCGGCACTTGTCGCTAGCTGTCTAATACTTTGGGCCGTAACCGCCCCAGCTGCCATCCCAAAATTTAAAGACAGGTCACGTGACTTACGTTACGCCTCTTTGACCTGTTACTTTCTAGTATCTGCGCAGTGCATGAACGTGGCGTTTTGATAAAATGTGCCGAAAGACGGCATAACTATTTCAAATGCACTCGTTTTGCGATTTGACGCACTCCCTTTGAGCAAATGGATCTCAGTGTCGGGGGGGGGGGTCATAGCTGCATGGGGTCTGGGCAATGAGAGCCCAGACATCGATGCTATACGCTGTTGTTTTAGCTTTTGGAGCTTTTGTCCCATTTTAAATCAAAGCGCTCGGAATGCGAGTGGGGTTGAAAAACGGCGCAAAATTTCGCACTTTTGATCGACTGTAAAAATAGGGGAGGGCTGGTGGAGATGCTTGTACGAATTATTCGTGCCACACATAGTTTCTAAGCACCGGTATACTTTTTACCCGGCGGCGATCGGCGGTCTGGTCACACGTTGGACGGTTGACTAAAAAAGGAGAACCGTCGTTAAAACATATAGCCTCCGGCAACTAAGGTTGCCCGCCGCTACACAAGACTGCTGTACATAAAGATATAAGAAATATACTGCCTACGAACATTTCATAACATGACAACGTACTAACGTGTTCAATGCGTTACAGATTTTAAAACGAGAAGTAATCCAACGCAAAGAAATAGTTATCAACTGTTTGTTTAATGATAAAATGATTGAGCGTGAAAACTTACGATCATGAAACGCTGTAACGCGGATAAAATAAAAATAATTCTAGCGTATAAAATAAAATTTGTTAACCACGTCTTGTTGAAACTGTAACACGAGTGAATTGTTTTTGTCACTATGCCGATTCAATACGTTAGTTTTGGATCGCAGTTTCGGCTGACCCCTAGAATTTCGTCTTGATGCCGCGTATGACTACACATGCATTTACCGAGAAAACTAACCGTTCGCGAATGCGGGTTGTCCATAACGACAGCTCAACTTCTGATGGCGCCAGTCGCAGAAAATTCCAAAATTCGTCTGCATCTGATGAATTAGCGACAATCGAAGACTCATAACTGCTGCTGCGTTCCATTGTTTTGTTATACAGTGCGCGAGGAAACAGCAGCCAGTGGTTTAGCGACATCTTCTGAACGTATCGATGCTGTCTCGCCAAACTGACTTCGACGTCCGTCAAGAAGTGTTCAGCACTCTGCTCCACCCACTCCATTGCCGCTGTCTGAGCAGAACTGATCAAAGGCACTATGACGTCGTCGATCGCCGCAAAACGCCGTGAAGAGATTAATTCAGTTTCAGTCAGCTGGAGATTGGTCTCGGCGAAACAGGAGTGGACTTGGTAACGACTAGATGCCGCAGAATACCTCTCGAAGTCTGCATTCGGGCGTTCAGACTTCGATTTCGTTGAAATATCGATACGCTGACGCAGCGCAACGTTGACGACGGTAAAAAACACGGAGAATGTGAATGTAAATGCATAGATGATTCTTATTATAACACGTACGGAGTTTAGCGTTCGTCGCACTGTGACAGGCAACTGCCGCCGTGGTTGAGCACAGGGCGACAACGACAGTGGAACGGACGAACTGTCATGCTTTGCTAGCGACTGGCCGCGACTACTCGACGAGCGTCGACCTCGCTGTCTGGTTCTCGTCAGGTGAAACAGTTCGCAGAACAGCCAGACGAGCGTCAGCGTAATTGACATCGACAGCAGAACGGCGACTTTGAACGTCGGCAGATCGAATTCCGTCTCGCGTCCTAGACTATCGTCAGACTGCTCTATTTTCCGGGTCCTTTTGATCGGCAGCTCGGTTGAACGCCGTCGGTCAAACATAGGCCTCATCAGCAGCCGATGTGTATTTTTTCCGTCGTCGAAAATACACTCGAGAATGCAGTCCCCCACTGACGACTGCGTGACGTCAGCGACCTGGAGAGGCAGGGAGAAAGAGAGAGAGAAAGAAGGAGGACAAGAAATGAGGATGTCGTAGTTGACGATCGGTGCATAATCGGGTGAAGTTGGCCAAATGCTGATCTTTAAGTTTACGTATCCTGGGCAGTTGGTCATTAGACCTACACGACAAAACATCACCCAGCGGCAGTTATTAAAAGTAACTGACTGGAATCTGGATAGTTTCTCAACGGTATATGAGCACACAGTAGGCAATGTACTGCCATAAAAAGTTATAAAACGATTGGACGTTAGAGCAATTAAAGCTATAGACAAAACGTAAGTAAAAATTCAAGTAAACTGCAAACATTATAGTTGAACGAGGTGTGTTAAAACTAATTTACTGAATTTGTGTTAAATGATAAGCTTAGCTTGAGCAATATTTAACGATGACGACTGGCTGGGACTAACCCCTGATGTGCACAAGTAGAGACGTGTCGTTAGCAGTGAAGCTCGTTCGCAGAGATGAGTCTGTGACCAAAGATGCCGGCTTTTCTCGGAACCACCAGTGCAGCAGCGACGCATTTCCTTTAGTTAGCACATATCCATATCACTAAAGCCTTTACGCAGCGGCTTGTACCTTCAGACTCGTTAATAGTATAACAGACTAAAATTCTAACTGGTGTTTTATCACTGGCTATGTAAATGGAGTAGAAAGAATAAAACCCAAGAACCTTAAAATATTGCAAATTTATTACAAGCTAAATAAAACCGCTGTGAAAGCTATAATTTTTGTCTGCGAAAAAAAAACACGTAACGAAAAACAGATATTTTGACTTTCGTTTTTGGTCGCAGTGCAACATAAACTATAAAGAAGATAAATCAACTACGAAGAACAGTGCACCTAATTTTGGCAGAAAACGAGAAGAAATACGGTCTAGTAAACCTGGAACGACGACCCGTATTTGTGGCGGATCGTTGAGCGACTTGAGCAGATATTTATACTCGGTAACCGGGTCGGTGTGAGTGATGACGCTAATCGGTGACGCCATCTTACGGTCGGTGTCCGAACTGTCAGGGCGAAACAATGTCACATTCTTACGACAACGATTGCCTTCACACAACAGTCGATTTGAGTGACAGACATTGACATTGAAACAGTTATGGTGTTATACATGCAATATAATCGTCAGAGCGTCTGACTCGCGATCAACTTATGGCTGTTCCAGCCTTTATATAAGTTTCTCTGAGCAAGCCAGTCACACGCATGTCTCTGTCTGCATCAGTACAATTTGGTACTGACATGACCATAGTTCGGTATTACTTTGCCTCTGGGTTATAACGGCAAGTTGAACTCAGGTAAGCCTAATGGCAGCGTACGATCAGAGTGTGCCTTAATTGGTTTATTTGGTTACAGATAATTCGCCACGTCGCTCAGCTATGTAACGTTATGATCAGCAAAATACGAGTGTATGAAGAAGGCCATCATCAGCAAGTCTATTCAAGCAAAACTAGTTTATCAACTGAGCCACCTTAATTCCCAGATGTATATGTCAAAATAAAAGTTATAGCTACGCTATACCTAAGAGTTTTACAGATTATACTAAAATTAAGTTAAAGTTAAAAGAAAAATGCAACGGCTCATAGTGAGAAATGAGCTGTGTTTCAATAGTTTGGTTTGATTTTGTGTGGTAGCTGGTTATTAGTCGGCTGTTAAACTACAGCGAAGAAAATGAGATGGTTACCGCGGACCCATGATGACGTGCTGTATGCGAACGGTTCGTCAAAGTCGACGGACACGACGTAGACTCCCGCTGACAATTCATGCACGTCGCCGTCCCTAGTCGTAGTGTTATGTGCCGCAACATCCGTCACACCGTAGCTCCAGCGCTCTGTGGAAGTATTCTGTCGACCAACGACTACCAACTCGTCAGCAAGTTGCAGTTTTGTATCGTACTCTACGATGAGGAAGTCCTCGTAGGTAAACCGACCGGAGTCCAGCCTGGCGCGGCTACTCGTCGGTGGTGGTTGCACGGTAGTGTAGACTCGCGGCGTCTCAAAGTGGCCTGGCACGCTGACGTAGAACCACAGCTGGTACAGATCGTCTGGAACGCGACGACGGATGTGACAGCGAAACGAGTGACGGATGTCGTTGTAGACCGGCTGAAGTGTATATCGGTACGCATCGCCTGCAGCAAGCAAGCAGAGACTCGACGCGCATTAGGTTATTTTAATAATTATCTTTTTTTACCACTATTCGTAGAAAATAACAAAACAACAAACGAACAAAATAACTTAGTGAAGTCTTTCAAGAAGTTATTGACAAATTGAACATTGCCGTAACGTACCGAGAGCGCATTCCGGCGTTGGAAACCGACATCGCGCGCTGACTGCCACTTTACAGTCGTGAAGAGTGTAACAGTCAACCAAGCAACATGCCCGCTCAAGCACATCTACAACCATGCGCAGCCTGTATCAGTTTAACTTAGTCACACAAACAGCTGCTTTTGTGTAACAATTATGACAATTTGCCAATTAAATTCTAAAACGAATACTGTGAAATGTACTGTCTGTTAAATTTTTCCACAGCCGATGACCTTGATTGCCATTTTGAAGAAGATCATAATTGTCCAACATCTTTCAGAGCCAATATCTCAAATTAATTTGATAAATTATACGTATTGGAGCTCAGCTCAGCTGGCTAAAGCCTAATCATATACCGGGTGAGTCAGAAAAAATATCCCCCTGAGTATAATCGACCTTAACGTTGTCAAGCGTTAACCGATTTTCAAAATTCTTTCACTGATGCAAATCGCATAACATTTGCAACAAATACCATGTAACATTTTCCATCACATCTTAATTATGTTGCTGCACTACCTTGGGAAGTTAAAACGGTTCACATTTACTGCAAATATAGAAGTTTATGGTCCGTTTATAGTTCCATTTTAACGAATCTCACTTACTTATTACTTACTTACTTATTACTTCCGTTTATGGTTCCTGTTAAGTATTCTTTTAAATAACACACGGGTTTATGTAAACGATTACTAATGTTGACAGCGCCCTTGTACATTGGGCATGTGGCACTGTACGATTTCTCGAGCAGATTACGTCTTTAACATTGAACCAGATCTGGGACCACCAAGCAGCTCAGTCCTCAATCTGGTTCATTACTAGATATGGGGTGTTGTCCAGCAGCAAGTTTGTTACAGTTGCGAACTTGCGAGTGCATAACATTGACAAACAGAAACAGTGCTTTTAGTACCTACGACCGATTTCTTGCCACGTCGCATCACTATCGTAGCAAGAACCGGAAAAAGAACTGAACAAGCTTCTTCTGACGAAGGTCTCTGATAGAGATCGAAACGTCAATGTAAATTAATGTATGGTTCTGTTCTGTTTCTTTGTGGGGACCGTGATACTAGCTAGGTTTTTATTGTATTTACGGTCAGCGCTGAGGCGGGCTCTATGGTTAGTCCCAATGCGCTGCCCACGTGTGTGTGTGTATGAGTAGTGTGATGAGTAGGAGTAGCGCGGCTATACTGTCATTTACTATTTGGTGACAGTGCGTGTATATATAGTTAGTAACTTGAGAGGCTTTGTATCTGTATATTTTTAAGGTGCCCAGCTGGTAGCCACAGGTTTCTCTGACACTCGCCCACACTTGTACGCCTATTTCCTACCAGCCCGAGCCACAACTTATACCACACGTTTATCTAGCAAGGCAGTGTAGCATAGTGAGTCCCAACCTGGTGGGCTTTAACATACGAAATATAGTGGTCCCATCGGTTATCCATGTGACCGGCGCCCATCACACCCAAACATCACTGAACCCGAGTGTAATGGCCTATCACAGTTTAAAGAGGACACACGCGGACCCTCTGTACCTGCCCGAGAATTTAATCTCATAGCATGCTCACTGAGAACCACTCGCCCAGGCCGAGGGCTAAACATGGACTCTGAAAGTGGCTAGCCGGCTGGGCTAGCAGGCACTGCCCAGTGTCTTATGCCGGTGACGCATGTACAAGAAACTTGTACAAGTTAACTTGTACAAGAAACTTGCATGTCTGCCATAGCGACTTTCAGCAAGATTTTTCTTGTGCGAGTTTCTTGCACGAAATAGAACACGTTCTATTTGATGTTCTTGTACAAAAAACTTGCATCAAAAATTTGATGCAAGTTTCTTGTACAAGTTACAAGTTTCTTGTACGTGTGTCACCGACATTACCAACTGAGCTAATTAAGCAGGCTTAATGTATGGTTGTGTTTGATGTAATTTGTATACAAATGTTTTACGGGCCTAAAGAATATTTTAAAGAAGCAGTGCTTGCCGAACGTTTGGTGTTGCATGGACCATCACTGACGATGCAACCATACATCCTAGTGCATGTGTGTGAACATATGTGGACACTTGAGCAATATTATGACAGTATTAATATCCTTTGAGTCATTCACATGAAATGTTTCATTTTTGGCACATAAGATATGATTTTTACGTTGTATCTTTTGTAGGCCTAATGTTTAACAAATTTGAACTTTTTAATTTCCCAAGGTAGTGTAGCAACATACTTATGGTGCGGTGAAAAGTACTATATGGTTTTTATTGTAAATTTTATTACCTTTTAAACGGTGAAAGAATTTTAAAAATCAGTTAAGGTTTGACAAAGTTATAGCTAATTATAATCGAAAGAGTCTTAAGGGAATACTTTTTTGACTCACCCGCTAGGTTGTTCAAACGACGTTTGCGTGTGTCTGTCCGTTACGTGTCGGAAGTCGTAACCGATATATATATAAAAAGACCTGTAATCTTGCATGCAAAGACATACTGACGAGCTCTGATCACAAACCAAACAACACTAGGCCAGCTGAGCGTCACTGCCCATGGGCAGCTTGTTGTTAGTGTTTTACACGGTAACTGCAGCTAACCAGAAAATCGACAGCGAGGCCGAGAAAGGCACTGGTCGCAGCGCTGAGTGGCAGACTTGCACGAGTCAGGTAGGAAGCTGATCGGTCTCACTGGCTTGGGTTTCACTTTGAACAAATCCATTAGTAACGAGGAACTGTGATCGGTACAGACGATACTGTTGACGGCCGATGTCAGCGTCTCAGGGAAACTGCCCTGCCATTAACAAACACTTCGAAGGTAAAGGTATAAGGACACCTGATATAGCGCCTTTTTATGAGGCAACTTCGTCATAAAAGCGCCAAAGTATGGCACGCGTTGTCAATGGATAACATAGCTGCACATGCACTTAATGAATGAAGTGATGAACCATACCTGTCTTTTGCTTGCAATTACTGACAGACTACGTTTAACTCGTGCTATTTAAATTTTACCTTTCTATAGCGACTGCTGCATTATGGATTGTAAAATGGTAAGTAACTTCAAACTTATAGTAACAAAAAACGAAACGTTCAAAAACAAGATCGTCCGTTATGGGACGTGACGATAGCTGGCCCGCCACGGTACAGTTTATCGCAGAAAGCGACCCGCAAACACCCAAAATGGTGGAAGCGTACTTCCGATGGCGAATCTGATGGCAGATTCTGAATCGGGAAGACCGGATTCGAGATTCCTAGTACGTCTATCTCGCTTAGTTTCGGAGATATTCGCGTGTGACAGACATACGGACGGACGGACAACGCGGATCATTACTATAGCTGGCCCCACAATGTGGGGGCCAGCTAACAATTAAACTACGAAGCTTCAAGTTTATTAGGCTGCAGTTTAGACGATAATTTATTATTGCATCCTATGACTGTTTATCTCATATCGCGTTATAATAATAACGGACTAGCAAACAAGGTGTAAGCATGTACTGTAAATGTTTTATGATAATAATTAATAATATTAATATTTAAAAGTTTGTATACGTGTAAAAATGTATTTACGATCGTTTTTTAACAATGGTTACTTAGTCACAAATACAACACGTGAGAACAATCAGAAACCCATACTGTTCGTGTAAATTTAAATTAACAGCTAAATAAAATAGGTTATTTAAATTGAACGTGATGTTGTGTTGCTTCAACTTCATATTACTCAATTTTAGCTGTCTAATTAATTATTAGCTTCAAACGTATAAATTAATTTAATATAATATTTGATTTACCATGGGTTTTATTATTTTTCATATCGAATAGCACAAAAGTATGCTAAAGTGGCCAGTTTGTATGTTTAGCTTGGAATTAGCCTTTTGCTAAAACACGACTGATTTGCATGCATACACGAGACGAATGTTGTGACGCACAGCACGGTACTAAACGGGACTACAACACGCATGACATGCATGCTGTCGAGTCTACGTCGAACATATGTTCACTGTCACAGGCACTTGTCGTCACGTTTCAATCACCACACATACACTGTAGCTACCGATCTAAAGCTAACTGCTAACTGCAAATTCTACCAGCTCGGTACATATGTGGGCTTACTACAAAAATAATATCAAGATTGCATTCTCCGGAAAACTTTTTGTGGCAGTTAGCCTATCAGTGATAGGCTCATGTCTCTCCTTCTTACAGGGAGGGTAATCGAAAATTGTCCATAATTTCCAACAAAATAAATACTTTTACGATCAATACCATCGTCTTAAAACGTCCATGTCTTTTAATTCTGTCCAACTTTGTCTTGGAAGCGCTATCGACAATGACATTAGTGATTAAGTAATGCTTATATACATGTATGCACGCTATTGAACACTTCACGCTAATTCCAGCGGTAAAATTTTTTTGAAAATCGGTTAAACAAAGTTACCGTCAAAAAAGATAGAGGTTCTCACTTTTTTGGCCCACTCAGTATGTGGACAAAGTCGAAATACGGCACTGTAAGACAACGGTAAACACATGTTGCATTGACATAAAATTAGCTACACTAAACTAGTACCAACTGCGACTACACCACGACCGTCAGTATCAGTATTCAATCACACATAGGGGCCTACCTTTGTCTGAAGTTCGTGTAACAGACAATCAAATCAGCAATTGCATTATCAGCAACGACGATCTACGTACGATGACTTCAACGCTAAACATAATTTAATGCCAAACCAAACTAAAAGCACTCTAACAGACGTTTTGTTGCTTACCTATAGTCTTTCTTATGTCATTTGCTAGACCATATCAGTTTGTACTCGTTGGTTGCATGTCGATTTAAACGTAGTTTTTAAGACAAAAAATCGACACGAATAATCCGATGGCAGAGCCTATGCGTAACAAAAGGCCAAAGTAATTTGGCAAGGGCTGCAGCGAATGTGCCGCACACAATGCACGCGCCGCCGAGTTGAGCCGCGTGACAGACAGGCTGACAGACAGGCAGACACCGCGATCATCGGTAACAATGGTCTGCATTTCGTGCATTTGATGCAGCCCAAAATTGAATGAAAACCACCGGAAGTCATTAGTTTAGTGACTGAAGACAAAATTTTCATTTGTTTGCGATCACTGTTGCCGTATCAGCCAATTTCGTGACCGTATTCTTGAGTGAAAAATCTCTGGATCAACGCCGGTCTTGTAGTTTATACAATAGAAATCGCTGCAGTAGCAATTTCAAATAACATAACATCATAATCATTACTGACATCCACCATGCATCACCTGTGACGTGGTTGCTCGCCACACGTATATGTCGTACTTGTTCATTATTATCAGCAATTCGCATCCACACACATCATTATGTCGCCATTACTTTGGCCTACATACACATTTCGATACAGTGTACATCTTACATGTCATCGCTGTCTACAACGAGTAGGATACCTGCAGTATTAGTTAAACTGACCAGTTTACGACAGGGTTCGTTGACTGCACGTCGAAGATAGCGGTCACCGGCGGCAACTGCGTCTGGACAGCGACCGGCGTCAAAATCTGGCGTGGAGCACGTCATGGTCGACGCTTCAGTAGCCCGGTCCTTAGCGACCTCCAGCATCACACTATAGTAGTCCGGCATCGGATGTCTGCAACAGTCGATCGATATATTCGTACCTACTGCAAATCTAATGACATAGTTGTTAGCTGGCCAGCCAGACTTGAGACCAGCTATAGTAAGGAAAGCTTTGTCCGTCCGTGTTACATGTGAATATATCTGAAACTAAGCTAGATAAAGCTAATGTTACTTCGTTGCTATTAACACCGAGTAGGACTTTTGGGTTTATGATTTAGGATCTGTCATCAGATTCGAGACCGGAAATACATTCTACCACTTTGGCGTTTCCCGTGGTCCAAACTTCGAGAGCTATTATCTCACCATCGCGGACCAGCTATCGTTCCATCCCACGACACCTTGGTAGTACGCGCATGTGCTGTCGAATTAGTAACATTAAACAACTGCAGACCATCGATTAATACGTGTATGTTCTAGAAAAACGAACTGAAATTACACTGTTGGCTATATACTTGCTGACGTACGGTATGCGTAACATCACAACTGTTTCTTTCTAAGCAAGTATTGTAAACAAGCAAAATATGTTTAACTTGTAGACTCAAACGGGCCTAGGTCAGTCGATCGGGACACCGTCATTCCTTGGGCAGCCTGGAAATTCGCTGTACTCTATTAAGCCCTAAAATCGATGGGCCTGGGTGTTACCGATAGAGGTTAACGAAGAAGGCATTTATAGACAGGAAGCCTAATAAAAAGGCAGGAGTCCGTTAGTGACCGATGAAGGAACGCAGTACAGTTGAGCACAGGTATGTTATCTGGTGGTCCACCCAGAATTGGGCCAACTACAGCAACGGTATTTGTTGACTGTCCAGTTGTGTGTCACGTCCGAATATCTTTGAAACGAAGCTATAGATAGAGCTAGAGCTATAGTTGCTGCTGAAAGCGAATAGTAAATCGGGGTTTAAGACTCAGAATCTGCCATATAATTTTCGACCTGAAGTACAGTTCTGCCATTTTCAGCTGTCGAAACTTCGTGGGCTCGCGGGCCAGTTATCGTTTCGTCCCATTGTTACCTGCAGTGTTGTCGCTGTATGGCGAGGAAGTGTGGTCGGTCGAACTTAAGGACCGGGTTGCCCAGCACGAACTCACTGTCGCTATCGTGCGGCACCTCGTCGTAAATGGCGACTACGTCGATGTTCTGTAAGCCGACGTTAAGGCGTGTTCCACTGTCGCGGTACCAGAAGAAGTCAGTCATCTGCTTCGAGTCGGTCACGTAGTAGGTGGTCTCCAGTGTGCGCTCGGCGTTCAGGTCGTCGACGAACACGTTGTCTGACATGGACTCCACTCGCGCACCTGTCGTATATAATCATTATTGCCCAGGTCAACTATCGCCACCATCGTCGTCAGCAATCACGGGCTTACAGTTCGTTGCTGTTTGGTGTCTCTGCTGGAAAGCAAATGCGCGATACGCTATACCTCTGTGTCGGCGGTTTCGTACTGTAGTTAGTGTTTTCCATAAGTAAGCTAATGAGAAAATCATTACATGACTATAGTGTGCTTGAAGACAAACTTTTTTAGTTTTGAAACTTGATGAGATGGTCACATTTATATTACACTTTGGCGAATATTACATATTACGTAATGATCTACATGTATATATAAGGCGCTTTGTGTGTCTGTCTGTTTGTCTGTCCGCTAAAACTCCGGAACGGGTAAAGCGATTGTCTTCAAATGTTCAGGGTAGCTCCAGGGATTCTAGGTGATCGTTTTGGGCACAAAATTTTGGGGGTTGTGAGTATGGGGCCAGAAAATTAACACTTTTTTGGGGAGGGAAGGTTGAGGGGATGTTGGGGCGGGGAGAAGTTGATGTGTGGTGTGGGTGGGAGAGGGGTTTGG